>ERZ809224.600-NODE-600-length-32628-cov-14.056182_pt1 | contig 32628 bp, 30 predicted proteins | sample MGYA00520513_ERZ809224 | MGnify/ENA primary metagenome ERZ809224 (study PRJEB31576, sample SAMEA3212658) | Homo sapiens | biome: human-gut; feature: human gut; material: fecal | place: Sweden | collected 2012 ... | reverse complement strand
TAGTAAAATTTTCATTATTTTTTCCCCCTCACACAAATTCCAATTTATCTAATTAATATTATAAATTCTATTGCATTTTTTTAAATTAAATAATAAAATATAAAAATAAAAATATACATTAATAAAGAAGGGAAAAAATAATGAAAATTTTACTAGATGCAATGGGTGGAGATAATGCACCTGATGCAAACATTAAAGGGGCAATAAAAGCAATAAAAGAAATAAAGTCAGAAATAGTGCTAGTAGGAAACGAAAAAATAATTAAGAGCAGAATAAAAGAATTATATGGAAAAGAAAGTATATCAGAAATATCAGATAGAATAACAATAAAAAATGCAACAGAAACAATTGAAATGGAGGATATTCCAACACAAGCAATAAAGAATAAAAAAGATTCATCAATGGTAGTAGGTTTTAATATGCTTAAAGCAGATGAAGGAGATGTATTTATATCAGCAGGAAATTCTGGAGCATTACTTACAGGAGCTACATTATTAGTAGGAAGAATAAAAGGTGTAGATAGACCAGCAATCGCACCAATGCTTCCATCATATAAAAAAGGATTAATGCTAGTAGATGCAGGAGCAAATACAAATTGTAAACCAATTAACTTATTACAGTTTGCACAGTTTGCAAATATATATTTAAAAAACATATATAAAATGGAAAAACCAGCAATAGGATTGTTAAACATAGGTACAGAAGAAACAAAGGGAAATGAATTAATGAAAGAAAGCTATAAGCTTTTAAAAGAAAAATCAGCAGAATATGGAATAAATTTTGTGGGCAATGTAGAAGGAAGAGAAGTTTTTTCTGGAGAAATTGATGCAGTTGTAACAGACGGATTTACAGGAAATATTTTCTTAAAAACAGTAGAAGGATTTGGAAAATTAGTAAAAAGATCACTTACAGAAAGTTTAAAAAAGAATATTTTAAGTACAATAGGAGCAATTCCTGCACTTCCAGGAATAAAAAGATTTAGCAAAACAATGGATTATAAGGAGTATGGTGGAGCATTATTTCTAGGAGTAAAAAAACCTGTTGTAAAAGCACATGGAAGTAGTGACGATTACTTATTCTATTTTACAATAAAACAAGCAGAAAAATTTGCTGAGTCAAAAGCAGTAGAAATTTTAAAAGAAGAGTTTGAAAAAATGAAATAAATTGCAAAAAAGTATTGACAATATATTTCAAACCATATAATATTTTAATTAGTAAAAAATAAAAAAGAGTTTAGAAGATATATTTCTAATTTCTATATAAATAAGGAGGTGTAATGCAACCTATGAGTTCAGAAGAAGTTTTCGATAAGGTAAAAGAAATAATAGTAGAACAATTAGGAGTAGCAGAAACTGCTATAACACCAGATGCATCTTTTATAGATGATTTAGGTGCTGATTCATTAGATATAGTTGAGTTAATAATGGCATTAGAAGAAGAATTCGATTTAGAAATTCCAGATGCTGATGCAGAAAAAGTTGTTACAGTAAGCGACGTAGTAGAATACATAAAAGATAATGTGTAATCTATAAATTTTCAAAAGAAAGGGATTAATACCTTTCTTTTTTTATTTCGTCTATTTACACATAAAAATATTTAGTATATAATGCTACAAAAAGAGGTGATTTACCATGCCGACTTTTGAAAATCTAAAAAGAGAAGATGAACAAGTTTATAATGCAATAATGCAGGAACTAAAAAGAGAACAAAACAAAATAGAATTAATAGCGTCAGAAAATTTTGTAAGTAATAGCGTTATGGAGGCAATGCGGAAGCTATATGACGAATAAATATGCAGAAGGATATCCTAGAGCAAGATATTATGGAGGATGTGAATGCGTAGATATTGTAGAAGATTTAGCAAGGGACAGATTAAAAGAAATCTTTGGGGCAGAACATGCAAATGTTCAACCACATTCAGGAGCTCAAGCAAACATGGCTGTATATCTTGCAAAATTAAATGTAGGAGATACAGTTCTAGGAATGAATTTATCACATGGAGGTCATCTATCGCATGGAAGCAAAGTAAATTCTTCTGGAAAATTATATAATTTTATTCCATATGGAGTAGATGAAAAAACAGGTAGAATAGATTATGAAGAAGTAGAAAGACTAGCAATTGAACACAAGCCAAAATTAATACTTGCAGGAGCAAGTGCTTATCCTAGAGAGATAGATTTTAAAAAGTTTAAAGAAATTGCAGATAAAGTTGGAAGTCTTTTTATGGTAGATATGGCACACATTGCAGGATTAGTAGCAGCAGGACTTCATCAAAACCCAGTACCATATGCAGATTTTGTTACAAGTACTACTCATAAAACTCTAAGAGGACCAAGAGGAGGAATAATCTTGTGTAAAGAGAAATACGCAAAAGAAATTGATAAAGCCGTATTTCCGGGAATTCAAGGCGGACCTCTAATGCATGTAATTGCAGCTAAAGCTGTATGCTTTGGTGAGGCACAAAAGCCAGAATTTAAAGAGTATCAAAATCAGATTATAAAAAATTCTAAAACATTAGCAGAAGAATTATTAAAATATGGATTTAATTTAGTATCTGGAGGAACAGATAATCATTTAGTATTAATAGATTTAAGAAATAAAGGAATAACAGGAAAAGAATTAGAAACAAGATTAGATGATATTGGAATTACAGTAAATAAAAATGCAGTTCCATTTGATACAGAAAAACCAAGTATAACAAGTGGAATAAGAATTGGAACACCTGCAGTAACAACAAGAGGATTTAAAGAAGGAGAAATGAAAAAAATAGCAAAATTAATAAGTATAACAGTAGAAGATTATGAAAATAAAAAAGAAGAATTAAGAAATGAAGTATCTAAAATTTGTGAAGAATATCCTTTATATAAATAAATTTATTTACATATATAAAATTCAATTTAATAAAAACAATAAAAAGGAGGGAGCGGGAATTAAAAGCGAGTAGTACATTGAAGTTTGGAAATGTAATACAAGACTTTTCATTTCTGCGTAAATAAAATGGCAGACAAATTAGTAATAGTCGAATCCCCAGCAAAGGCAAACACAATAAAAAAATTTCTAGGTGGAAGCACAAAAGTAGTAGCTTCTATGGGACATATAAGAGATTTACCTAAATCAAAGTTGGGAATTGATACAAAAACATTTGAACCTCAATATATAAACATAAGAGGAAAAGGAGATTTAATAAAATCCTTAAAAAAAGAAGCAAAAGATGCAAAAAAAGTATATCTTGCAACTGACCCTGACCGTGAAGGAGAAGCAATTGCATGGCATTTAGCCAATATTTTAGGCATAGATGAAAATAAAATGTGTAGGGTAACATTTAATGAGATTACAAAAGATGCTGTAAAAAAAGCAATACAAAATCCAAGAAAAATAGATATGGATCTAACAGATGCACAACAAGCAAGAAGAGTATTAGATAGAATAGTTGGATATAAAATAAGTCCTGTATTATGGAAAAAAGTTCAGAAGGGATTATCTGCTGGTAGAGTACAATCTGTAGCTGTAAAATTAGTTGTAGATAGAGAAGAAGAAATAGAAAAATTTGTTCCAGAAGAATATTGGAATATATATGCTACATTGGCCACAAAAAAACCAAAAAAAAGTTTTGAAGCTAAATTCTATGGAAAAAATGATAAAAAATTAGACATACATTCAAAAGAAGAAATAGACAAAATTCTAGACGAATTAGAAAAAGCAAAATATGTAGTTAGTGAAATAAAAAAAGGAGAAAAGAAAAAAACACCGGCACCACCATTTACAACAAGTACAATGCAACAAGAGGCTTCAAGAAAATTAAATTTTGCATTAAGAAAAACAATGCAAGTAGCTCAACGGATTATATGAAGGTGTAAAAATACCAGAAAAGGGAACAGTTGGTTTAATTACATATATGAGAACTGACTCTACAAGAATATCAGAAGAAGCAAGAGCAGCAGCAAAAGTGCATATTGAAAATACATATGGAGAAGAATACTATGAAAATAGGTATTATAAAACAAATAAAGATGCACAAGATGCCCATGAAGCAATAAGACCAACATATATTGATTTAACACCAGACAAAATAAAAGAAAGCCTAACAAACGACCAATATAAATTGTACAGATTAATATATAATAGGTTTATAGCTAGTCAAATGGCGGCAGCTATATTTGATACTATGCTTGTAAAAATAAACGCAAATGAGTACAATTTTAGAGCAAATGGACAAACAATAAGATTTAAAGGCTTTATGACTCTTTATGTGGAAACAGAAGATAATGAGCAAAAAGAAGAGTTTGCTAAAATACCACCACTTATAGAAAACCAAGAACTACAAAAAGAGAATATAGAAACAAAGCAAAGCTTTACAGAGCCACCACCAAGATACACAGAAGCAAGTTTGGTAAAAGCATTAGAAGAAAAAGGAATAGGAAGACCAAGTACATATTCACCAACAATAACAACAATTCTTGCAAGAAGATATATAGAAAAAATACAAAAACAGTTACATCCAACTGAACTTGGAAGAATAGTAAATAAGCTATTAATAGAGAACTTTGGAGATGTAATAAATGTTGAATTTACTGCACAAATGGAAGAAGAGTTTGATAAAATAGCAGAAGGAAAAGAAAATTGGAAAAAAGTAATTGCAGACTTCTATGGACCATTTGAAAAAGTAGTAGAAAAAGTAGACAAAGAATTAGAACATGTAAAATTAGAATATGAAGTATCAGATGTACCATGTGACAAATGTGGTAGAATGATGGTAATTAAATATGGAAAATATGGAAAGTTCTTGGCTTGCCCAGGATATCCAGAATGCCAAAATGCAAAACCATATATAGAAACAATAGACGAACCATGTCCAAAATGTGGAGGTAAAGTACAAATAAGAAAAACTAAAAAGAGAAGAAATTATTATATATGTGAGAACAATCCAAACAACGGATGCGACTACATATCTTGGACAAAACCAGTAAAAGAGAAAAAAGAAAAATAATTCAAAATTATTTTGCAAAACAGTGTAGCAAAAATGCTATGCTGTTTTTTTAATAATTGAATAAAAATTCCTATACCTGGCAAAAATATGTATAAATTACATATTGAGGTGGAAGAATTTTGAAAAAAACTAATTATAAATATTTAAATATAAAAGGTGCAGTGTTAGATAACTATCAATTAGAACAATATATGGAAAAGATTGCAACAAGCCATGATGTGGAATTAACATCTAATATTGCAACATACCCAATTCCAAGATTAAAAGATAATTATAGGTTTATAGAAAAAACTTATGATTTATTAAATAAACATATAAAAATGGGAATAAACCTATATCCAGCAGGGGAATGGTTATTAGATAACTTTTATATAATAGAAGAAACATTTAAAACTGTATGTAGAGAAATGACAATTACAAAATATAAAAAACTACCAGGAATAACAACAGGTATGTACAAAGGTTTTAGCAGAATATATGTAGTAGCATCAGAAATAGTTGCATACACAGATAATAAAATAAATGATGAAATTTTAAGTATGGCAATATCTGCGTACCAAAGAAGAAAAACTCTTGCTATGGAGGAAATATGGAATCTTTGGATTTTTTTAGAGATAGCTATTATAGAAAATATAAGAAATATATGTGAAAAGATATATTCTTCACAGATACAAAAATATAAAGTAGAAAGTATTATAGAAAGATTAGTTGAGAAAAAAGAGGCAAATACTCAAGTTTTTAAACCAATTAAAGATGAATATAAAGAGAATGTTTCATATAAAGAAATGAAATATCCTTTTATTGAATATATGTCATATAAGTTGAAGAGCACAGGAAGAAAGGGATTACCATATTTAGAAATATTAGAAGAGCAAGTAAATAAAATGGGAATGACAATTTCTGAAGTTATAACAAAAGAGCATTATGACATTGCAGCATCTAAGGTTTCTATGGGAAATAGTATTATTAGTATAAAAGAAATATTAAGAGTAAATTTTTTAGATTTATTTGAAAATATAAATGGGGTAGAAGAAATATTAAAAAAAGATCCTGCAAATGTATATAGTAAAATGGATTATAAAACAAAAGAAGATTATAGAAATAAAATAAAACAAATATCAGAAAAGACTAAAATATCTGAAATATATATTGCAAATAAAATATTAGAAATGGCAAGAACATATCAAGGAAAAAATAGAAAAAAGACACATATAGGCTATTATTTAATAGAAGATGGGAAAGCAGAATTACTAAAAGAATTAGGCATAAAAAATACAAAAATTATATCAAAAGAACAGAAAGCAAAAAGATATATTTTTAGTATAAATCTAATCTCTATATTACTTACAATATTATTTGTTATAAGGTTTAACTATATAAGCAAAAATGTAGTAATTTCAATAGCTTCTGGAATTATACTATATGTACCTATTTCTCAAATGTTTATGCAAGTGCTAAACTATATTTTAAGTAAAAAGGTAAAACCTAAATTAATGCCAAAATTAGATTTTAGTAAAGGCATTCCAGAAAAATATTCTACATTTATTGTAATACCAACAATTATAAATTCAAAAGATAAAGTGAAAGAACTGTTTGAAAAATTAGAAGTATATTATTTAGCAAACAAAAGTGAAAATATATATTTTGCTTTGCTAGGGGATTGTACATCTAGCAAGAACGAAAAAGAGAGCTTTGACGAAGAAATAATAAAAACAGGATTAGAAGAAGCAGAAAGATTAAACAAAAAATATAAAACTTTAATAGAAGAAAATGATAAATTCTATTTTTTGTATAGAAACAGAGTTTGGAATGCAGGGGAAAAGAGTTTTTTAGGCTGGGAAAGAAAAAGAGGCTTATTATGCCAGTTTAACGATTTTATAGTAAATGGAGTAAATTCCTTTAGAGTAAACACAATAGCAAATGAAGAGAAAGATATTCGCAATAAAATTAAATATGTAATAACACTAGATTCTGACACTAATCTTGTTTTAGATTCTGCACAAGAACTAATAGGTGCAATGGCACATATTTTGAATAGACCTGTTTTAGCAAAAGAAAAAAATATTGTAGAACAAGGACATGCAATAATTCAACCGCGAATTGGAATTGATTTAGAAGCAAGTAGAAAAAATCTATTTACTAAAATTTATGCAGGACTTCGGAGGAACAGATTTATATACAAATGCTGTATCAGATATCTATTATGATAATTTTGATGAAGGGATTTTTACAGGTAAAGGGATATATGACGTAGAAATTTTTCATAAAGTATTATGTGAGGAAATACCAGAAAATACAGTATTAAGCCATGACTTACTAGAGGGAAATTATTTAAGATGTGGACTTGCAACAGATATTGTATTACTAGATGATTATCCAAGTAAATATATAAGTTATATTACCAGATTAAGCAGATGGATACGTGGAGACTGGCAAATAAAGATGTGGCTTAATAAAAAAATTACAATAAAAAACGGAACCAGAAAATTAAACCCATTAAATAAATTATCTAGATTTAAAATATTGGATAATTTAAAAAGAAGTATAATGCCAGTTACTGCATTTATTGGGATAATTTTTTCTGTAATTTTAAAAATGTCAACAAGTGTAAAAATATGGCCAATAGTTACAATTTCTTTATTAGGAATAACTTTTTCAAGTGTAATTGATATATTAAATTATATAATTTTTAAAAAGAATGTAGATTCTAACTATATTTCTGCACACAAAAATATAATACCAGTTATAGGAGCTTTAAAGGCAAGCGTATTAAGAGGAATATTAGAAATAAGTTTTCTACCTAATAAAGTTATAATAACATTGAATTCAATAATAAAAACAATATATAGAACAAAAGTTAGCAAAGAACATTTATTAGAATGGCTAACAGCAGAAGAAGCAGAAAAACAAGCAAAAACGGACATTGTATCATATTATAAATTCATGTGGGCAAATGCTTTTTTTGGAATTTTAACTTTACTAATTGGTATATTTACAAAGCAAATATTTGAAGTAATACTTGGTGTTATATGGCTTTTTGGACCTATTGAAGCATATTATTTAAGCAAAGATGCAAATAAGATTGAAGCAGTAGAGAAAATATCAAAGCAAGATAAAGATTATCTTTTAGAAACAGGTGAAAAAATTTGGAATTTCTTTGATGATACAATGAATGAAGAAAATAATTTTTTACCTCCAGATAATTATCAGGAAGACAGAAAAGAAGTAATAGCAAAAAGAACATCTCCAACCAATATAGGGCTTCGGTATGCTTGCAATTGTATCTGCTTATGACTTGAAATATATAGAGTTAGAAGATGCTATAGAAAGAATAAGTAAAACATTAGAAACAATACAAAAATTGCAAAAATGGAATGGACATTTATACAATTGGTATAATACACAAACTTTAGAACCATTAAATCCAAGATATGTTTCAACAGTAGATAATGGTAATTTTATTGGGTATTTATATACTGTAAAACAATTTTTAACAAATACTGAAAAAAATCTAAAAGTAAGTGTTCCTAACACATCTGGATATATAGAAAATATTAATCAAATGATACAAATTATAGATAGCATTATACAAAGTACAGATTTTTCTGTGTTATATAACCCTAAAAAACGACTATTTTCAATAGGATTTAATATAGAAGAAAATAAATTAACAAATTCGTATTATGATTTGCTAGCTTCAGAAGCAAGACAAGCTAGTTTAGTTGCGATAGCTAAAAAAGATATACCATCAAAACATTGGAATAGCTTAAGTAGAACAATAACAAGCTTAAAAAAATATAAAGGACTTGTATCATGGTCTGGAACAGCATTTGAATATTTAATGCCAAATATAAATATAGAACAATATGAGGGCAGTTTGCTAGACGAGGCATGTAGGTTTTTAATAATGAGTCAAATGGAATATGCAAAAAAATTAGGAATACCATGGGGCGTTTCAGAAGCGGCTTTTAATTTAAGAGACTTAAATAATAATTATCAATACAAAGCATTTGGAATACCATGGTTAGGACTAAAAAGAGGTCTAGAAGATGATATGGTAGTGTCACCATATTCTGTATTTTTAAGTTTAAATTATGTACCAAAACAGGGAATAGAAAACTTAAGATTATTAGAAAGTGAAGGCATGAATAGTAAATATGGTTTTTATGAATCAATAGATTATACACTTTCTAGACTAAAATATGGCAAGAAATATGAAACAGTAAAAACATATATGGCACATCATCAGGGATTAAGTCTTTTATCAATTAATAATTTAATAAATAAAAATATACTAGTAAAAAGGTTTATGAAAAATCCAGAGATTGAAGGAATTAAAATATTATTGCAAGAAAGGATGCCAGAAAAGGCAATAATTACAAAAGAGAAAAAAGAAAAAATAGAAAAATTAAAACCAAAAGATTACGAAAACTATACAGAAAAAACATATAGCAAAATAAATTATGAATTGAATGAAGCAAATACAATATCAAATGGAAATTATACAATATGCACAAAATCAAATGGAGAAGGGTTTAGTAAATATAAAGGAATTCTAATAAACAGATTTAAAGAAACAGCAGATAAAAAACAAGGAATAATTTTTTATATAAAAAATGTATCAAACAAACGAATATGGACAAACATTCCAATAGATAAAAGGCAAGACAAGCTCAAAGTTTCTTTTACACCATCTGAAACTAAATTTACAAGAACAGATGGAAACATAGAAACAAAAACAAAAATAATTGCTTGTGCAAATGATCCGGTAGAAATAAGAAGGCTTGAATTAAAAAACAATGGAAATATGGAAGAAACGCTAGAGATAACTAACTATTTTGAACCTGTTTTATCAAAGCCTGAACAAGATTATGCTCATCAGGCATTTAATAATTTATTTATAACATTTGAAAACTTAGAAAAAGACAACATTCTAGTAAAAAGAAAGAAAAGAGGAGTAAATGATAAAGATATATATTTAGCAGTGAATTTATATACAGAACACGAAACAGTTGGAGATTTTGAATACGAAATAAACCAAGAAAAATTTTTGGGTAAAAGAAACACATTTATTCCAGAACTAGTAGAAGATTCAAAACCATATTCTAAAACAATGGGATTAGTTACAGAACCATGTTTAGCAACTAAAAGAACTATTAAAATAAAACCATCTGAGACAATAATAATTGACTTGATTTTAAGTATAGCAAATAATAAAGAAGAGGCAATATCAGCATTAGAAAAGTATAAAAATGAAAAAATAATAACAAAGGCCTTTGAAGTGTCACGAGCAAAAGTGGAAGCAGAAAATATATACTTAGGACTAAAAGGAAAAGAAGTAGAAACTTATCAGAAATTACTTTCTTATTTATTATTCCATAATCCATTAAGAAAACTGGTTTTAGAAAGATTGCCTAAAAGGATATATTCTCAAAGTAAGTTATGGAAATATGGGATATCAGGAGATTTACCAATTCTGCTACTAGAAATAAAGGATATAAACGATATTTATGTAGTAAAAGAATGCCTAAAAGCGTATGAGTTTTTTAAAAACAAAGATATAAAAATAGATTTAGTAATAATAAACGAGGAACCGAACTCTTATGATTCATATTTAAAATATGAAATAGAAGATGCAATAATAAATAAGCAATTGGCATATTTAAAAAACATTTTTGGTGGAATATTTACAATATGCAAAAATGAGATAGATTTAGAAGATATTGATTTACTAAAATTTAAAGCATCAGTATTTTTAAAAGCTGAATCAGGTAGCCTAGAAACAGCAATAACAGATTTGGAAGAAGAATATTTAAAAACAATTAAAAATATAGGAATAGAAGAAAATGAGCCAACAGTAGAAACCGAAAAAGAAGAAGAACTAGAAGAAAATATGGAGGAATTAAAATACTATAATGAATATGGAGGATTTAGTGAAAATGGATTAGAATACAAAATAAAAATTGGAAAAGACAATAAACTTCCAACTGCATGGAGTATGATACTTGCAAATCCTAAGTTTGGTACTTTGGTAACTCAAAATATAGGAGGATTTACATGGCATAAAAACAGTAGATTAAATCGATTATCTGCATGGAATAATGAACCTGTGCTAGATATACCTTCTGAAATTATATATTTAAAAGATAAAGAAAATGGCAAAAAATGGTCACTTTCAAATAATTTAAATGATATACAAACAAATTCGTATATAACTTATGGTTTAGGATTTGTAAACTTTAAGAATATATATAATGGAATATATCAAGAGCTAAATATTTTTGTTCCAAAAGAAGACACAGTAAAAATAAATATTTTAAACCTTAAAAACTTGCATGCTAAAAAGAGAAAACTAAAATTATTATATTATATTAAAGATGTGCTTGGAGAAGATGAAATAAAAACAAACGGAAACATACAACTAGTAAAAGAAGCGAATGTAATTTTTGCAAATAATTTATATAAGGATAGTTTTAAAAGATGTATTCCATATATTACAACCAGTGAAAATATAAGAAGCTATACAGGAGATAAAAAATCATTTATAGGAAATCAAAGTATAAAAAATCCAATTGCACTAGATTTGGTTTCATTAGACAATAGTTCTGGATTGGGACAAAATTCTTGTATTGCAATAGAATTGGAAGTTGAATTAGAAGGATATGAAAGCAAAGAAATTAGTATAGTATTTGGAGAAGAAGAGAGTAAACTAGATGCAAAAAATACTGCATATAAATATTCTAAAATAACAAATTGTACTCAAGAACTAAACAAAGAAAAAGCCTTTTGGTATGAATTAGTAAGTAGGGTACAAGTAAAAACACCAATAGAATCAATAAATATAATGCTTAATGGATGGGCAACATATCAAACAATAGTATCTAGACTATGGTCGAGAACGGGCTATCAGCAATCAGGCGGAGCAATAGGATTTAGAGATCAATTGCAAGACACAATAGGATTAAAATACACAGATATAAATTTTATGAAAGAACAAATACTAATTGCATGTAGACATCAATTTATAGAAGGAGACGTAGAACATTGGTGGCATGATGACATTAATAGAGGAATAAGAACCAGATTTTCGGACGACTTATTATGGCTTTGTTATTTGGTATATGAATATATAAACTTTACAGGGGACTATACTATTTTAGAAGAAGAACAACCTTATGTTATGGGAGAGCTTTTACCAGATGGCGTTGATGAAAGATATGATGTGTATTTAGAGTCAAAACAAAAAGAAAATGTATATACACATTGCATAAGAGCAATAGATAGAAGTCTAAACTTTGGAGAACATGGATTGCCTAAAATAGGCTCAGGAGACTGGAATGATGGCTTAAATACAGTAGGAAACAAGCAAAAAGGTGAAAGCATTTGGTTAGGATTTTTTATATACAATATACTTGAAAAATTTATTCCTATATGTGAAAAAAGAGGAGATATATCAAGAGTAAACGAATATAAGATAAAAAAAGAAAATCTAAAAAAAGCATTAAACACAGCAGGTTGGGATGGAAGATGGTTTAGAAGAGCATATATGGATAACCGGAGAACCTTTGCGGAAGCATAGAAAATGAAGAATGTAGAATAGATAGCATATCACAAAGCTGGGGAGTAATATCAAATGCAGCTGACAATGATAAAAAATATATATCGATGGAGAGCTTGGAAAATCATTTAATAGACACAGAAAATGGAATAATAAAACTATTAGATCCACCATTTAATAAAACAAAACTAGAGCCAGGATATATAAAAGCATATTTACCAGGAGTAAGAGAAAATGGAGGGCAATACACACATGCGGCAATGTGGGCAATAATTGCTTTTACAAAACTTGGATTTGGTGATAAGGCATTAGAATATTATAGAATGATTAATCCAATAGAACACACAAGAACAAAAGAAGCAACAATAAAATATAAGCAAGAACCATATGTTATATCAGCAGATATATATGGAGCCAATAATCTTGTAGGAAGAGGAGGATGGACATGGTATACAGGGTCAAGTAGTTGGTTTTTAAATGCTGGAATAGAAAATATATTAGGGTTAAAAGTAGAAAAAGGAATACTAAAAATAGAGCCATGTATACCAGAAAAATGGGAAGAATATATTATAAAATATAGATATAAAACTAGTATATATAATATAAAAATAAGAAATCCAAATGGAAAAAACACACGGAGTGCAAGAATTTTACTTAAATGGAAATAAAGTAGAAGAAAAACAAATAAAACTAGAAGACAATAAAACAATAAATGAAATAGAAATAATTTTATAAATGTCATATTTCCGTAACAAATTTGTAAAAAAAACTTGTCTAAATTTAAGTTATATGATATAAAGAAGATATAAAATTGAAACAAAGAAAGGTGGGGCTTTCTAGTGGAAAACATTGAAGAAAAAGATAAAAAAACAATTTTAATAGTTGATGATGAAAAGCCAATAGTAGAAATATTAGTATACAATCTACAAAAAGAAGGATACAACACATTAGAGGCAAATGATGGACTTACAGCAGTGGAAATAGCTACTACAAAAAAACCAGATTTAATATTATTAGATATAATGTTACCTAAAATGGATGGGTTAACGGTATGCAAAAAGATAAGAGCTTCTCTTAATGTACCAATTCTTATGCTTACAGCAAAAGACGAAGAGATAGATAAAATATTAGGGTTAGAATTAGGAGCAGACGATTATATTACAAAACCATTTAGCGTAAGAGAATTAATGGCAAGAATAAAAGCAAATTTAAGAAAATCAGAAATAAAAGAAAGTCCAGCAGAAACAGATAATGAAAAAACTAAAAAAATTGTGGTAGGAAGCTTAACATTAGATTTAGATAAATTCGAAGCAAAAGTAGATGGAGAAGTTATTGATTTGACTTTAAGAGAATTTGAAGTTTTAAAATTTCTAGCAAGCCAAGCAGGACAAGTAATAACAAGAGAAGTCTTATTAGAAAAAGTTTGGGGTTATGAATACTATGGAGATATAAGAACAGTAGACGTTACAGTAAGAAGAATTAGAGGAAAAATAGAAAAAGATACTGCAAATCCAAAAATATTAATAACGAAAAGAGGCGTAGGATATTATATAAAAGCAAATTAATATATAAATTGTAATTTATGGAGGGGGAATTCTAGGGACTGTCCCTTAAAATCACCAAACCTGGGGATTTTGGGGACTGTCCTGAATTCACCCGAAACTAAACAAATTACAATTTATTTTTTTGAGGTGAAAAAATGTTTAAAAGTGTTCAAATAAAAATGATATTAATAATTATTGCACTTGCAGTAGTAATGCTTGCAATTCCAGAATATATATATTTAGCAAGATTAAATAATTTAAATGTAGCACAAAACCCTGAAATGTTAGCACAAAGCATTGCAACATGGAAAATTGTTTTATCAATATTAACAGGAAGTTTTTTAATCATATCTACAATAATTGTTATATTCACATCTAAAAATGTAGTATCACCAATTTCTAAATTAATAAAAAAGGTAGAAAGAATAGCAGCAGGAGATGAAACAGAACAAATAGAACTAAAAGAAGTTGATAATGGAAAATCAAATACAGAAATAGATGAATTAGTAAAAGCATTTAACGTAATGACAGCAGGATTAAAAGAAAATCTAAATGAAGTAACAAGACAAAAAATGCAAATAGAAACAATTTTACTTCATATGACAGATGGAATTATAGCATTTAATATAGATGGCAGTATAATACATATAAATCCAGCTGCAAGTAGACTTTTAAAAATAACAGCAGATGATAATACATTTGACAAGATATTCAAAAAACTAAAAATAGATATGAATATGGAAAAAATAATATATTTAGAAAATTGGACCTCAACAGAGCAAAAAGTAAATATAGATGATACATATGTAAATATGTTTTTTGCTCCATTTAAAGACGAAAATAATAGACCAGCAGGAGTAATGGTACTAATTCAGGATATAACAGAACATGTAAGACTAGATAATATGAGAAAAGAATTTGTGGCAGATGTATCACATGAATTAAAAACTCCACTTACATCAATTTTGGGTTATTCAGAAACACTTGCAACAAGTGAATATGACAAAGAATTGCAAACGAAGTTCTTAAATGTTATATCATCAGAAGCAGTAAGAATGACTAAACTTGTAAATGATTTATTAACACTTTCTAAGTATGATAATAAAAAAACAAATACAGAAAAGACTGAATTCGATTTAGGAGAACTTGTAAAACAAGCACAAGAAAATTTACAAATAGAAATGGACAAAAAACATCAAAAAGTAGAATGCTTTGTAACTGCAAACGTTCCAAATGTTTATGCAGATAGAGATGGTATAGAAAGAGTAGTACTAAATATATTATCAAACAGTATAAAATATACTGGTGAAGGTGGAACAATAAAAATATATGTAGGATTTGTATATAATGATGCATATATAAAAGTAATTGATAATGGGATAGGAATTCCAGAAGAAGACCTAAACAAAATATTTGAAAGATTTTATAGAGTAGATAAAGCAAGAACAAGAGAAATGGGTGGAACAGGACTAGGACTTTCAATAGCAAAAGAAATATTAGATCAGAACAATGGAAGAATTGATATAAAGAGCAAAGTGCACGAAGGAACAGAAGTAGTAATTACAATACCAACAAAAAGTAAATAAATTGGAATTTGTGTGAGGGGGAATTCTAGGGACTGTCCCTTAAAATCACCAAACCTGGGGATTTTGGGGACTGTCCTGAATTCATCCGGAATTAAACAAATTCCAATTTATACAATGAAATAATTGAAAAAATGTAGATAGTAATGTATAATGAGAAAGTAATGTATTCGAAAGAAGGAAAAACAATGGAAGAAAAAGCAAATTCAAAAATAAAAGATATATTAGAATGGGCATATTGCATAATAATAGCAGTAGTCTTAGCATTGCTATTTAGATATTATATAGGAACACCAACAATAGTAAAACAACCATCAATGTACAATACCTTAGAAGAAGGACAAAGACTTATTCTAAGCAGATGGACAAGAACTGTAAAAGGAACATACAAAAGAGGAGATATAATAACATTTGAAGCACCAAGTCAAACACAAATGTCTACATTTGATGTAGATATGAATAATCCAGTTGCAATATATGATTATAAACCAAAGGGAATTCTTGCTAAATTTTCATATTATGTATTAGAATTTAATAAAACAAGCTATATAAAAAGAGTAATAGGTGTAGCTGGAGACCATATAAAAATTGAAAGTGGCAAAGTTTATTTGAATGGACAAGAATTAAATGAACCATATTTAAGAGATGGAATAAAAACAGAACAAAAAGTATTTACAGACATTATTGTTCCAGAAAATTGTGTGTTTGTTATGGGCGACAATAGACCACAAAGTATGGATAGCAGAAGCTTTGGATGTATCCCACTAGAAAAGGTTGAAAGTAAAGTGGTAATTAGATTTTGGCCATTAAATAAATTTGGAAAAGTTAAATAATCAATTTTAGGAAGATTAATATGATTTTTGAAAATATTATAGGAAATGAAAAAAATAAAAAATTACTAGAAGACATTATAACTAAAAACAAAATTGCTAATGCATATATGTTTATTGGACAAGAAAGTATTGGTAAGTTTTTATTTGCAAAAGAATTTGCAAAAGCTATATTATGTCTAAATGAAAACAAACCATGCAACAAGTGTAAATCATGTTTAGAACTTGAGAATTCAAATAATCCGGATTTAACAATAATTGAACCAGATGGGAATAACGTAAAAATAGAACAAATAAGAGAACTAAATAAAAAAGTAGTAGAAAAACCAATAGTATCAACAAAAAAAGTATATATAATAAATGATGGACAAAACATAACAAAAGAAGCTCAAAACGCATTACTAAAAACATTAGAGGAGCCACCAGAATATGTTACAATAATACTAATTACAACAAGTGAAAGTGCTTTTTTACCAACAATAAAATCAAGATGTACTAAAATAAACTTTAACAAACTTACTAAAGAAGAAATGTTAAATATATTAAAAAACAAATACAATTATCAAAATATTGCAGATATAGTATATAAAATATCAAATGGAAGCATAAATAAGTCAATTCAGGTAATAGAGCGACAAAGCGAATTTGAAACTATAAATAAAACATTTAGCAATCTGGAAAATACAAATATAATTGACCTAATAAACAGCAAAGAAGAAATTTTTAAAGATAAAGAAGAAATAAATAATATATTAGATTATATTATTACAATTTTTTTTGAGAAAATCAAACAGAATGTCAAATATGTTGAATGTATTGAAATCACAGAAAAAACAAAAGAAAGATTAAGAAAAAACGGTAATTATGATATGACAATAGATAATTTTATGCTAAGTATATGGGAGGAAATAAATGGCTAATATTATAGGCGTTAGATTTAAAAAACCAGGTAAAATATATTTTTTTGACCCTGATGGAATAGAAATAGAACAAGGAAAACATGTTATTGTAGAAACAGCAATGGGAAAAGAATACGGAGAGGTAGCAATAGCAAATAGAACCATTCCAGATGATAAATTAGTAAAACCTTTGAAAAAAATAATTAGAGTTGCAACAAACAAAGATAAGAAACAACATGAAGAAAATAAAGAGAAAGAGAAAGAAGCTTTAAAAATCTGCGAGAAAAAGATAAAAGAACACGGACTAGATATGAAATTAACAGATGTAGAATATAAATTTGATAGAAGTAAATTGCTTTTCTTCTTTAAAGCAGATGGAAGAATAGATTTTAGAGATTTAGTAAAAGACTTAGCAGCAATATTTAAAACAAGAATAGAACTAAGACAAATAGGAGTAAGAGACGAAGTGAAAAATCTAGGCGGAAACGGAATGTGTGGAAGAGAATTATGTTGTTGTTCTTTTTTAGGAAATTTTGAAACAGTATCAATAAAAATGGCAAAAGAACAAAATATATCATTAAATCCATCTAAAATATCTGGTAATTGTGGAAGATTAATGTGTTGCTTAAAATATGAACAAGAAGTATATGAAGAAAAACTTAAAAGATTACCAAAAGTTGGAGCAATAGTAAAAACAGAAGATGGAGAAGGCGAAGTTTGTGGTGTAGAAACACTAAAAGAAATAGTAAAAGTTAAATTTCACGATGAAGAAGATACATTCTTTAAAAAATACAATTCAAAAGATGTAAAGATTATAAAAAATGTAGAAAAAGAAGACGACAGCATAGAAGCAGACAATCCAGAGGATTTAAAAGAACTACAAGAACTAGAAAAATTAGAAAAAATGGATGAAAAGAATAATAAATAATTTTGATATTAATTTTAACAAAATAAATAATTAAAAATTTAATTAAAAGCAAATAAATAATACAAAGCTTTTCATTAAATTTCCAAGAGGAGGGAAAATGTATGGCATACAAAATAACAGATAAATGTATATCTTGTGGTGCATGTGCAGCAGAATGTCCAGTAGGATGTATTTCACAAGGAGAAGACAAATACATAATAGATGCAGAATCATGCATTGGTTGTGGTACATGTGCAGGCGTTTGTCCAGTAGAAGCACCAGAAGAAGAATAAGGTAAAATAAAGAGTGCGGTCCCTACTTAGGATATAACCGCACTTTTTATTTATGACAAGTTAACAAAAAAAGAAGCACGGATCAAGTCTGGAAATCCATGTTTCTTTTTTTGACTGTGTTATCGAGAAAGTTTTTTCTTAGCTCTTTTAGCAAGAGCCTTGAAGAACTTAGGCATAAGCTTAAGAACTTCAACAAATTCTTCCTCGAATTTGATCAGTTTGGGTTCAAAGATGAACCCAGTGATGATGAGGGCAACGACTGCTACCTCCAAAAGAGTAACCATAACAAAAGTCAACATTATCATCCTTTCAAAAAATATATTACCTTAATTATACCACATATCAAATAAAAATTCAAATTTTAGCAAATTTGCGGGTTGACTTTTGTGTATTTTCGAAATATACTTTATTTTGTATAACAGTAAAATAAAGACATATAGATTAATAAGGAGGTTAATAAATGGACGGGTTAATAGAAATTAGATGGCACGGACGTGGAGGTCAAGGAGCTAAAACAGCATCACTTCTTTTAGCAGATGCAGCATTTAACACAGGCAAGTATATTCAAGGATTTCCAGAATATGGACCAGAAAGAATGGGAGCACCTATTACTGCATACAACAGAATAAGTGATAAACCAATTACAATACATAGTAATATTTATGAACCAGATTATGTAGTTGTGGTAGATGATACTTTGTTAGAGGCAGTTCCAGTAACAGATGGATTAAAAAAGACAGGAGCAATAGTAATTAATACGACTAAAAGTGCAGAGGAAGTAAAAAAATTACTTAAAGGTTATGAAGGAGAAATCTATAAAATAGATGCTAAAAAAATATCAGAAGAAGCACTAGGAAGATATTTTCCAAACACACCAATGCTTGCAGCAATAGTAAAAGTTAGTAAAGTTATGTCAGATGAAGAATTATTAAATGACATGAAGGGTTCATTTAAACATAAATTTGCTAAAAAACCAGAAGTTATAGAAGGAAATATGAAAGCTTTAGAAATGGCTTTAAATTCTGTAGAAAAAATATAAGGAGGAAATAAGATGGCAGCGAATATAAATTCAAAAACACCTATGGATGAATTAACACCAGGTGGAGATATATATACAGCAGGAAATGCAAGAGAATTTAAAACAGGAGATTGGAGAAGCCAAAAACCTATATATTTATCAGAAAAATGTAAACAATGCGGACTATGCTTTCCAGTATGTCCAGATGATGCAATACCAGTAGGAAAAGATCAAAAAAGAACAGATTTTAACTATGATTATTGCAAGGGATGTGGAGTTTGTTCTAAGGTTTGTCCTTTTGGCGCAATTGTTATGGAATAAAACGAATGAAATTAGGCATCTTGCTGTGTCAAACATCTTAAAAAATTTTTCGATGTACCTATGTACTATCTCAAAATTTTTTAATCGTTTTCCTTGCAATATACCTAATTTGCTTCGTTTTAGAGAACACAATAAAAAATGTAGGAGGGGGTCGCTGCCTACAGCGATCCGAAGAAAGATATAATTTTAAGGGAGGAAATAAAATGTCAATTAGAGAACGTTTAAGTGGTAATGAAGCAGCAGCTATTGCAATGAAACAAATAAATCCAGATGTAGTAGCTGCATTCCCAATAACGCCATCAACAGAAATACCACAATATTTTTCAACATTTGTAAGTAATGGAGAAGTAAATACAGAATTTGTTGCAGTAGAAAGTGAACATAGTGCAATGGCTGCAACAATAGGAGCAGAAGCAGCAGGAGCAAGAGCAATGACTGCAACTTCTGCAAATGGAATGTCATTAATGTGGGAAATGATATATATTGCTTCTAGTTTAAGACTACCAATAGTAATGAGCTTAGTAAACAGAGCAGTATCAGGACCATTAAATATTCATAATGACCATTCTGATGCAATGGGAGTAAGAGATGCTGGATGGATTATGCTATTTTCAGAAAATAACCAAGAAGCATATGACAACTTAATAATGGCACATAGAATAGCAGAAAATAAAGATGTAAAATTGCCTTTAATGGTATGCCAAGATGGATTTATAACATCACACTCAATAGAAAATATAGAATTAATAGAAGATGACAAAGTAAAGGCTTTTGTTGGAGAGTATAAACCAGACGAATATTTGTTAAACAAAGAAAACCCAATAGCTATTGGACCACTTGATTTACAAGCATATTTATTTGAACATAAAGCACAGCAAGCAGAAGCAATGAAAAATGCAAAAAAAGTAATCTTAGATGTAGCAAAAGATTTTGAAGAAATGACAGGTAGAAAATATTCTTTCTTTGAAGAATATAAATTGGAAGATGCAGAAATTGCAATAGTATGTATGAACTCAACAGCAGGAACAACAAAATATGTTGTAGATAGTTTAAGAGAAAAAGGAATAAAAGCAGGTCTTCTAAAAATAAGAGTATTTAGACCATTCCCAGCAGAAGAAATTGCAAAAGCTTTAGAAAATGTAAAAGCAGTTGCAGTATTAGATAAAGCAGATTCATTAAATGCTGCAGGTGGAGCTTTATTTGAAGATGTAACATCTGCAATGTATGTAAATAAAAAACAAGTTCCAATGGTAAACTATGTATATGGAATTGGTGGAAGAGATACAAAAGCAGATGATATTGAAAGCGTATACAATGATTTAGCTGAAATTGTAAAAACAGGAGAAATAGATAATCCATACAGATATTTGGGATTAAGAAAATAGGAGGTAAATAACAATGGCATATAATTTAAAAGAAGTAATTGCAGAAAAACCATCAAGATTTACAGCAGGTCACAGAATGTGTGCAGGATGTGGAGCTCCTGTTGTAGGAAGAATGATTTTAAGAGCATTAAAACCAGAAGACCATGCAGTAATTAGTGTAGCAACAGGATGTATGGAAGTTTCAACATTTATATATCCATATACAGCATGGACAGATTCGTTTGTGCATACAGCTTTTGAATGTGCAGCGGCAAATGCAAGTGGAGCAGAAGCTGCATATAAAGCATTAAAAAGAAGTGGAAAAATACCAGAAGATCAAACGACTAAATTTATAGCATTTGGAGGAGACGGAGGAACATATGATATAGGTTTACAAAGTTTATCTGGAGCTATGGAAAGAGGACATGATATGGTATATGTATGCTATGATAATGGTGCATACATGAATACAGGTATACAACGTTCATCTGCTACACCAAGATTTGCAGACACAACAACATCACCTGCCGGAAAAGTTGTTCCAGGTAAAATGCAAAACAGAAAAGATTTAACAAATATAATTGCAAATCATCATATTCCATATGTTGCTCAAACAATTGCATATAATAACTTTAAAGATTTATATGAAAAATCAGAAAAGGCAATATATACAGAAGGGCCAGCATTTTTAAATGTACTTGCACCATGCCCAAGAGGATGGGGATACAATACAGAAGATTTAATGAAAATAAACAAATTGGCAGTAGAAACTTGCTATTGGCCATTATATGAAGTAATAGAGGGAAGATATGTAGTAAACTACAAACCAAAAAATAAACTTCCAATAGAAGAATTCTTAAAACCACAAAAGAGATTTAAACATATGTTTAAACCTGGAAATGAATGGATGATAGAAGAATTTCAAAAAGAAGTAGACAGACGTTGGGAAGAATTATTACACCTAGAAGAAATAACAAATAAAGAAGAAAATTAACCTAAAAAAAGCCTAATATAGGCTTTTTTTTGTTGAATATATAATAAATTTATGCTATTATTATATAGTAAAATAAACAAATGGAGTGATTTATATGCAAAGTAAATATGATGTAATAGTAGTAGGAATGGGGCCTAGCTCAATTTTTTGTGCCTATGAACTAATACAACTAAAAAAATATAAACATGTACTATTAATAGACCAAGGAAAAAGAGTAGAAGAAAGATATTGCCCAATAGAAAAAACAAAGAAATGTGTACATTGTAAACCAATGTGTAATATAACAAATGGTTTTTCTGGAGCAGGAGCTTTTTCTGATGGCAAATTATCACTATATGATAGCAAAGACGATGATATTCATGTTGGAGGAATTTTACACAAATATATAGGGGTTCCAAAAACAAAAGAACTAATAGATTATACAGACAAGATTTACCTAGACTTTGGAGCAGATAAAAAACTAGAAGGAACAGAATATCAAGAAGAAATTGCTAAAATATCTAAAAGAGCAGAAAAAGATGGAATAAGATTAATAAATATTCCAATAAGACATCTAGGAACAGAAAAAAGCCATGAAGTATATGGAAGATTAGAAAAATATATAGAAGACAATGGCGTAGAGATGCTTTTCGGAACAACTGTTGGAGATTTAATTGTAGAAAATGGCGAGATAAAAGGTGTTAAAATTAAAGAAGCAAAATATATAGAAGATGAAGAATATCCATTAGAGAGTGTATATGCAGATAAAGTTGTACTAGCTGTTGGAAGAAAAGGTGCAAATTGGCTAGTAGATATGTGCAATAAACATGGTATAAAAACAGATACAGGAATAGTAGATATTGGTGTTAGATATGAGCTTCCAGACGAAATTATGAAAGATGTAAATAAATACATGTATGAAGCAAAGTTTGTTGGAAGAGTAGGACCATTTAGAGATAAAGTAAGAACTTTTTGCCAAAACCCAAGTGGATTTGTATCAGCAGAAGTTTATGATAACAATTTAACATTAGTAAATGGACATTCATATAAAGAAAGAAAAAGTACAAATACAAACTTAGCAATACTTGTATCGCATCACTTTACACATCCTTTCGATAAACCAATTGGATATGGACGTAATGTTGCTCAAAACTTAAATGACCTAGGTGCAGGAAATATAGTAGTTCAAAGGCTAGGAGACATACATAGAGGAAAAAGAACTTGGGATTATGAGCTAGAAAGAAATTCAGTAGAACCAACATTAAAATCAGCAGTAGCAGGTGATATTACATTTGCATTAGGTTATAGAACAATGGTAAGTATACTAGAATTTATAAGAACAATAGACAAAGTTGTAGAAGGATTTGCAAATCCAGATAATCTTTTATATGCACCAGAAATAAAATTTTACAGTAATAAAGTAATAATAAATGAACAATTTGAAACAAATATAAAAGGATTATACTCAATAGGAGACGGAGGAGGAATGACAAGAGGCTTAATGATGGCATCATGTTCAGGAATCCAAATGGCAAGGAATTTATAAAATAAGTATTGACAAATATTGTAAAAGTGAATATAATATATATGAAAAGAAAATTTTAAGAGAACTCATTTGTGTAAACAAAAAAAGACACTAGCTGCAACTAGTGTCTTTTGCCTTATGTATTGAATTCTTTCAATATTAGAAATATTAATAATAAGGCCAAAATTTTAAGAAAGTTTTTCATTTGTGTAAATACCTCCTTTCTACCTTTAGGTGAAAGGTAAGAACAGTATAGCATATAAACACAATAAATGTAAATAATTTACAGGGATAAAATGGAAAATTGCAATTTAATAGAACTTATGATAATATGATTGCATAAATAAATTAAAAAAGTAGAATATTAAAAATAAAAGGAAAAAGTATGGGAGTCCTAGAAATTGCAAAATTAATTGAAAATCATGGAGGTAGGCTTTATTTAGTAGGAGGGGCACTTAGAGATAAACTATTAAATAGGTCTATTTTTGATGAAGATTATTGTGTAGTTGGTTTAGAAAAACAAGATTTTTTAGAATTGTTTCCAAATGCACATATAAGAGGAAAAGCCTTTGAGGTTTTTGATTTGAATGGACATGAATTTGCACTTGCTAGAACAGAGAAAAAAATAGGAAAAGGTCATAAAGAATTTGAGATTACAACAAATAAAAATATAACAATTGAAGAAGATTTGTTAAGGAGAGATATAACAATTAATTCAATTGCACAAGATGTTTTAACTAAAGAAATAATAGACCCATTCAATGGACAAGAAGATTTAAAAAATAAAATAATAAGAGCAACAAGCACTAGCTTTAAAGAAGATCCGTTAAGAGTATATAGAGTAGCTAGATTTGCAAGTGAGTTAAATTTTAAAGTAGAGAAATCAACTATACAAATGATGAATGAATTAAAAGGAGAATTAAATTCATTATCAAAAGAAAGAGTATTTTGCGAATTTAGAAAAGCATTAGCAACAGAAAAACCATCAATATTTTTTAATGTTTTAAAAGAAGCAGGAGTTTTAGATATACATTTTAAGGAAATATACGATTTGATAGGAAGTGTTCAGCCGATAGAATATCATCCAGAAGGAGATAGCTATAATCATACAATGATAGTAGTTGATAATAGCGCAAAATTAACAGATAATTTAGAAATACGATATGCAAGTTTAGTCCACGATTTAGGAAAAGGCTTAACACCAAAAGAAATATTGCCACATCATTACGGACATGATGAAAGAGGTGTTGAACCAGAAAGAAAATTGTCTAATAGAATAGGAGTTCCAACTTCATGGAAAAAAGCAGGGATTACATCATGTAAAGAACACATGAGAGGTGGAATATTTAGTCAAATGACTCCGGAAAAACAAGTTTCTTTTATAGAACGAGTAGAAAAATCTGTGTTAGGATTACATGGATTGCAAATAGTAGTATATTGTGATAAAAATAGAACAGGAACTTTAAGTGAAGAAAAAAGAAAAAAATGCACATTTGAAGAAATAGGACAAGAGCTACTAGCAAAAATAGATGGAGAATATATAAAGAAAAAATATAAAAACATACAAGGACAAGAATTTGGAGAGAAACTACATCAAGAAAGAGTAAGATGGATGAAAATGCAACATAAATAAAAATAGGGAAAAATGGGATAGACCCATTTTTCCCTATTTTATTGTTACAACAGTTACTCCCATTTCACCTTCGCCAAATGTACCCATTCTATAAGATTTAACATGTGGATGCTTTTTTAAAAACGCATGGATTCCGGCTTTTAGCTTTCCTGTTCCTTTCCCATGAACAATCCTAACTGTTTCTAATCTTGCAATATTTGCATCATCCAAATATTTGTCTACTAGTGGAATTGCTTCATCTACTGTTAAACCAATTACATTTATTTCGTTAGATATGTTTTTAGATTTTATTATTGATTTATTTTTAGTAGGTTGAACAGTTTTCGCAGTTTCTTGTTTTGTTCGTACAAGTTTATCAATAGAAATATTTGTTTTTAAGCTTCCTACTTGGATTTCTACTTCAGAAGAGGCATTTGGAAGTTTTAGTACAGTTCCAGTTTTGCCAAGAGGAATAACATATACTTGCATTCCAACTTTTATTTCATCTGGTGTTAAATTACCTTTTTGATTTTTGCTATTCATAGAAAAGTCTTTTATTTTATCATTTACTTTACTTTTTAAATCATACATTTCTTGAACAGAAGCTTTGCTATTTTTCTTTGAAAGATTGTTCATTTCTTTTATTATTTGTGTTGCTTCATCTTGAACATCTAATAATATGTCTCTAGCTTCTTTTTTTGCATTTTCAACCATAAGGATAGCTTTTTCTTCATACTCTGAATAATCAGTTTCAAGTTTTTTTCTAAGCATTTCTATTTGATTTAAATTTTTAGTTGTTTCATCTTTCTTTTTTTCAATTTCTATTTGATTATCATAAATTTCTTTTAATAAATCTTCTATACAAATATTATCATTATCAATTAATGATTTTGCTTTCTCTAAAATACTTTCTTTTAAACCAAGTCTTTTACTTATTTCAAAAGCATTACTTTTACCAGGAATGCCAATTAATAATTTATATGTTGGAGATAAAGTCTCTAAATTAAATTCGAAACTTGCATTTTCAAAACCAGTTGTAACAATTGCATATTGCTTTAATTCTTCGTAGTGAGTAGTGCTAATTACAATTGAACCTAAATTATAAAAATAGTCCAAAATACTTATTGCTAAACGACTTCCCTCTATTGGGTCAGTACCAGAGCCAAGCTCATCTAAAAGAATAAGACTATTTTTAGTTGCTGTTTTAGTAATTTCAACAATATTTAAAATATGAGAAGAAAATGTACTTAAAGATTCACTAATACTTTGTTCATCACCAATATCCGCAAAAATATTATCAAAAACATATATACTGCTATTTTCTTTGCAAGGGATTAAAATTCCGCTATAAGCCATCAATAACAATAAACCTGTAGTTTTTAAACAAACAGTTTTACCACCAGTATTTGGCCCTGTAATTATAAGTGAAGAATAGTTTTCTCCAATAGAAATATCAATTGGAACTACTTTGCTTTCATCAATTAAAGGATGACGTGCTTGAATTAAATTTACATATTTTTTGTTGTTAATATCAGGTTTAATTCCATTTAGTTTTTTACTAAAACTTGCTTTAGCAAATATAAAATCAATTTGACCAATTAATTCAACATTGTTTTTTAATTCATTAGTAATTGGCATAAGTTTTCTAGAAAGTTCTGTTAAAATTTTTGCAATTTCTATTGCTTCCTCAGCTTTTAAGTTATTCAATTCGTTGTTAAGTTCAAAAACAGCAAGAGGCTCAATAAAAACAGTAGAACCACTTGAAGAAACATCATGAACAAATCCTTTAACAAAACTTCTATATTCTTCTTTTACTGGAATTACATATCTTTCATTTTTTATTGTAACAATACTATCTTGCAAATACTTTGAATATGTAGCAGAATGAACCATTGAGTTTAATTTATTTTTAATTTCTACACCTAAATTCTTTTGAGATTTTCTAATCGAGTTTAACTTTGAAGAGGCGTTATCTGAAATAGTATTCTCATCTAAAATTTTATCGAAAATTTCTTTTTCTAATAATTTGTTAATATATACTAGATCACAAGAAGGAAGTATTAAATCACATGTTTCGTCAAGAAAATATTCCTTTAATTCTCTAGAAGTTTTTAAAATACTACCAATTTCTAATAAATCTAAAGCTGTTAAAGAAAAGTTAGATTCAAGATTTTTAATTGCAATATCAATATTAGGAATAGAAGAAAGAGGTAAACTTCCTTTTTTATAAATTAATCCAAGAGCCTGATTTGTTTGTTCTAATAAAAAAGATACATTTGTACTTGGATTTAGTCTTCTACATAAATTTTTACCTAAATATGTTTTAGCAAAACCTTCTAACATTTCTAGTATTTTATTATATTCTAATTTATCTAAATACTTTGAGTTCATATTATCAATCTCCTTAAAACATAAATATTATACTATTTTTTAAAAAGAAAGGCAAATTGGAATTTATCTAAATTCATTTGAAAAAACAAAAAATCTATTGTTTTTAAAAAACTATTACAGTATAATAAAGTTAGATTTTATTGGAGGTAACAAATGAAGAAGTTGAAAAGTGAAAATGGTGCAATTGCAATACTTGTTTTAATTTCACTAGTATTTTTAACCACTTTTTTAATAAGTAGTTATGTAATAATGTCAAATAAAATGCAATCACAAAGAAAAGTTATTAGTGACACAAAAGACATATATGAGAATTATGACTTAAATCAAATGTATGAATCTTATTTTGATAAGTCAAGAGATGGACTACCAGATAATGTAGAACAATTAGAGTATATTGAAAGCACAGGAACACAATATATAGACACAGGAGTATTTCCAAGTAATAATTTAAAAATTAATATTAAGGCTTGCTATACAGTTGAACGTACAGCTGAAAACTTAGGCGCAAATAGTTATGGATTATATTTTTTAGGCAGTGATAATGGAAATAGTGCTGGTGTAAATGTTTCCTGGGATTCAAGTAATAAGACACAAGGCTATAGGGGAATATTTGGAACCCCAATAATGGGTACAGGTGTTATTCCACAAATTAATGTACCTGTAACAATAACATTGCAAAATAATAAAATTTATGTTGATGGACAGCAAAAAGGCTCTGGAAGCACACAAGATGTATCTAAATATAGCAAAAGTAGTATATATTTATTCTGTACACATAGGGGAGGCGAGGTAAAACAAAAAACTAGTATGAGATTATATGAACTACAAATGTATGATGGAGACACATTGATTAGAGATTTTATTCCAATTCTTGACGAGAATGATGTAGCATATTTATATGATAAAGTAGAAAAGAAATTCTATTATAATTCAGGAACAGGAACTTTTAATTATAAGAAAAAAGATAGTCAAAATATGCAACTAACTAAGGTGAGTTATATTGAAAGCACAGGAACACAATATATAGATACAGGAGTAAAATTGAATCAAGATTCAAAAGTAGAAATGGAAATAGCGCTTGCAGAGGGCATGACTAACATATTTGGTTCCAGAACAAGTGCAACCCAGAACAATTTTACAATTGGGTTTGCTAGTTCTACAGGTGTTATGATGGATTTCCAAAACTATTCAAATAATAGGTTATCAGTTGACATTCCTGTTTCTTTAGATTCACCAATATATTATAGTATATCTAAGGATGAACTGAAGATTGGCGATACAGTAAAAGCTGTTCAAAATTATAGTTCATTTGAAACTCCACAAACAGCATATATTTTTGACATTTCGGGGAACCCATGGATTAAAACAAAGGCAAAAGGCAGATTATATTATTGTAAAATATATGATGGGAACACATTAGTTAGAGATTTTGTTCCTGTTATTGATGGAAGTAATATAGCATGCCTATATGATAAAGTAGAAAAGAAATGCTATTATAATGCTGGAACTGGAACATTTTCATACGGAGAATAGGGTTAGAGCATAAAAAACAAATAACAATAATGGCTTTTTAGTTGACTTTTTACACAAAAAATTATAAAATAACTGTATTGAAAAATGCAGTTATTTTTTTAAGGAGGAAATAATAAATGGGTGAAGTAATAGTTATAACATCAGGGAAAGGTGGCGTAGGAAAAACAACAACAACAGCAAATTTGGGATCAAGCTTAGCAGAAGCTGGTAAAAAAGTTGTTTTAGTAGATACCGATATAGGATTAAGAAATCTAGATGTTGTTATGGGACTAGAAAATAGAATAGTTTATGATATTGTTGACGTTGTAGAAGAAAAATGCAAATTAAGACAAGCACTAATTAAGGACAAGCGTTTTGAAGAATTATTTTTACTCCCAGCCGCTCAAACAAGAGATAAAACTGCAATAAATGAAGAACAAATGAAAGAACTAACAAAAAAATTAAAAGAAGATTTTGATTACATATTAATAGATTGCCCAGCTGGAATTGAGCAAGGATTTAAAAACGCAATAGCTGGTGCTGATAGAGCAATAGTAGTAACAACTGCCGAGATATCAGCAATTAGAGATGCGGATAGAATAATAGGATTATTAGAAAGTTCAGAAATTAGAAATCCGGAATTAATAGTAAATAGATTAAGACCAAACATGGTAAAAAAAGGTGAAATGATGGAAGTTGACGATATAGTTGACCTATTATCAGTTGACCTAATTGGTGTAGTTCCAGATGATGAATATATAATCACACAAACTAATAAAGGAGAACCTGTTATAAAGAACAAAAAAGCACCATCAGGAAAAGCATATATAGAGATAGCAAGAAGAATTCTTGGAGAAAATATAGATGTTACAATACCAGGAAAAAAACAAGGATTATGGGAAAAAATAAAAGGATGGTTTAGAAAATAACATAAAAAGTGAAGCATAAAATCGCTTTTAGAAAGGAAATAGAAATGTTCGAGAATATAGTAAACTTTTTTAAAAGATTAAAAAAAGCAGAAGAAAAAAATGTACCTAGTAAAGATACAGCAAAAGAGAGATTGCATTTAGTTTTAATGCAAGATAGAGCAAATGTTTCTGCTGACTTTCTAGAATTAATGAAACAGGAAATTATAGAAGTTATAAAAAAATATATAGATGTAGAAGAAGAAGCAATTGATGTTAGACTTACAAATGAAATAAAAGAAGATGGAACAACAGGTGCACCATCACTTTATGCTAATATCCCAATTGTTAATATAAAAAATGAAATGAAAAAAGAAGTAGAAAAAGAAAAAATAGAAAAAGAGAAAAAGGAAGAAGATAAAAAAGAAGAACAGAAAGAGACAAAGCAAGAAGAAGTAAAGGCAGAAGAACAAGAAAAAAGCAAAGAAGAAATAAATGAAGAGGTAAACAAAGGAAAATCAGAAGAATGCGAAGCTAAAGAATCAGAAGAAAATAAAGAAACAGAATCAGAAAACAATGAAGAAGAGAAAAAAGTAGAAGAGGTAGAAGTAGAAGAAAAATCAGATAGTGATAAAACAGAACCAGAAAAAGAAGATAAAGCTGAAGAAGAAAACAAATAATTAGATAAAAAAATAAAATAATAAGATTAGGTGGAAGCAATATTCCACCTAAAAAAATATTTTAGAAAGGTTAAGCATGAATAAGAGAAACTTAAAAAATATAGAATGGAGCATTTTAATTTGCATATTGTTATTAGTAATAATTGGCTTAATTGCGTTATATAGTGCAAGCCAAGGAACTGAATTGGATGCCTTTAAAAAACAATGTATATGGATTTTGATAAGCATTCCAATAATGTGCGCAGTAATGTTTATAGATTACAATGTTATTGCACGATTCTCTTGGATTTTTTATGCAGTTTTTATGATTTTATTGGTTGTGGTATTATTTACGGGAGCAATTAATGGAGCAACTAGCTGGTTTAATATGGGATTATTATCTTTTCAACCTGGAGAGCTTGCTAAAATATTTGTTATACTTTTTTTGAGCTACACAATTGTAAATATTCAGGCAAATGGAAAAAATCAAATAAATAGACCTAGCAAGTTAGCAATTGTATTGTTAATAGGACTAGCACCAACATTTTTAATAGCAATTCAACCAGATTATGGAACTGCATTAGCATATATAGTTGCAATTACATTAATTTTATATGTTGCTGGAATAGATAAAAAATATATAATAACTACTTTTGCAATATTAGTTATAGCATTGCCATTATTGTATTTTTTTGTATTACCAGACCATGCAAAATCTAGAATAGAAGTATATTTAAATCCAAATTTAGATCCAAGAGGTGCAGGATATAATATTATCCAATCAAAGTTAGCAATAGGAGCGGGAAAACTTTTTGGAATGGGATGGCTTAATGGAACGCAAACTCAGTTGGGATTTTTATACCCAAAAACTACTGACTTTATATTTCCAGTAATAGGTGAAGAGGCAGGATTTATTGCGTGTTGCTTAGTTGTAATTATATATGTTGTATTAATTACAAAAGCAATTAATGTAGCAAAAACAACAAGTGATGATTTAGGTTCATATATAGCAATGGGAATAGTGCGGAATACTTTTATTCCACGTTGTAGAAAATATAGGAATGACAATAGGATTGCTTCCTATAACAGGTATACCATTACCATTTATAAGTTATGGTGGAACATCATTAATTACTAACTTTATATCAATAGGTTTATTATTAAATATTAGTAGCAGAAGACAGAAAAATATATTTTAAAAAGGGATAGATATGTATATACACAAATTAAAAATAGGAAATGTAGAATTAGAAAATAATATACTACTTGCACCAATGGCAGGTATAACAGATTTAGCATTTAGAAAAATTTGCAAAGAGTATGGAAATCCAGGGTTAGTGTACACAGAAATGGCTAGTAGCAGAGCCATTTTTCATAATGACGAAAAAACCAAAAAGCTTTTAGATGTAGAAGGGGAAAAAAGACCAATAGCAGTTCAAATTTTTGGAAATGATCCTAAAATAATGGCTTTTGCTGCAAGCAAAGTGTCAGAAATTGCTGATATTATAGATATAAATATGGGATGCCCAGCACCAAAAGTAGTAAAAAACGGCGATGGAAGTAAGTTATTATTGAATCCAGAATTAATAGGAGATATAGTACAAGAAGTAGTAAAAACAGTGGAAAAGCCAGTAACAGTAAAAATGCGAAAAGGCTGGGATAAAAACAATATAAATGCAGTAGAAGTGGCAAAAATTATAGAACAAGCGGGAGCATCTGCAATAACAATACATGGGAGAACAAGAGA
>ERZ809224.599-NODE-599-length-32644-cov-19.980300_pt1 | contig 32644 bp, 33 predicted proteins | sample MGYA00520513_ERZ809224 | MGnify/ENA primary metagenome ERZ809224 (study PRJEB31576, sample SAMEA3212658) | Homo sapiens | biome: human-gut; feature: human gut; material: fecal | place: Sweden | collected 2012 ... | reverse complement strand
ATAAAATATAAAATATAAAATATAAAATATAAAATATAAAATATAAAATATAAAATATAAAACCCTAAATATAGAGGTAAATGGTAAAATATAATATATAAAAATAGGAAGAAAAAATATGTTGATAGATGTCTTAAAAGAGTGTACATTATGTCCTCGTAAATGCAAAGTAAATAGAATTAAAAATGAATTAGGAATGTGCAGAGCAGGTAAGAATATAAAAATAGCATTGTCAAGTTTACATTTTTTTGAAGAGCCATGTATTAGTGGTTTGTTGGGTTCTGGCACAATATTTTTTTCTGGTTGTAACCTAAGATGCTGTTTTTGTCAAAATTATAAAATAAGTCAAGAGTGCAATGGAAAAGAAATTAGCATAGATGAATTAGCTGATAAATTTATAAAGCTACAAAATGCTAATGCAAATAATATAAATCTTGTAACAGGTTTTATGTATGTGCCTCAGATTATTGAGACAATAAAAATTGCAAAAATAAAAGGTTTAAAAATTCCTATAGTGTATAATACAAGCGGATATGAAAATGTTGAAACTATAAAAATGCTTAATGGCTATGTTGATATTTATTTACCAGATTTAAAATATTATTATAATGAAATTGGAAAAAACTTATCAAAAGTAGATAATTATTTTGAAATAGCTACTAAAGCTATAAAAGAAATGTATAACCAAGTCGGAAGTCCAGTATTTAATGAAAATGGAATTATGAAAAAAGGTTTAATAATAAGACATCTAGTATTACCAAATCATATTAGAAATAGTAAGATGATATTAAAATGGATTAAAGAAAATTTTAGTAATAAAATTTTAGTTAGTGTTATGGCACAATATTTTCCAAGTTTTAAAGCTAATGAAACAGAAGATATTAATAGAAAACTGAATCAAGATGAATACAAAGAGATAGAAGAATTTGTAAGTAATTTAAATATAAATGGTTATATACAAGATTTGGAAGATAATGAAGAACAATATGTTCCAAATTTTGAAATATAAATATAATTGTTTATATTATAAAATAAAAAGTTTGTGAAAAAATGCACAAACTTAATTAATTATAACATAGATTTTTGCAAAATTCAAATAACAAGATTATATGATAAAGTTAGATATAATGAATGAATAGAAGATGTTATTAAGAAAAGTGAATAAAATTAGATAAATTAGAAAAAAATATATTTGATAGCTATAAGAATATATGCTATTATATATACAACAACTAAATAATAATTTTCCCTGCGTAGTGCGTATAGACTGAATTTTTAGAACCTACAAGTTTTGAAAGGGGAGCCTGGTCTCTAGATATGGCGTGTATGCTTGCATTTATGTAAGAAACCCATGAGTATTTAGGAAGGCACCCACCTGTGTGAGTACAGGTCCATAAAAATTCTTCAACTTACGGCTTGGACGTGGGGCTTTTTTTATATTCAAACGATTTATATGAACTTAATAATAAATTGCTATTTCTAATAATATAATTTTAATATTTGATTAATATGTAGTTGTATACATTAAGTATTTAGTTAATATTAGTTTAATAACTAGTTAATATTTTAAATTACCATAAAAAGTTGAAATAATAGTAAAAATATGGTATAATAATAGTTGAGTAACAAGAAAATAGATTGACCTATTGGTCCTCACCGAGAATATAAGAATATTTGGTGAGCAAAAAAGAGGAGGAAACGTAATGATTACAAAACAACACACAGCACTTTATTTCTTAGCACTCACAGCAAAACGGAAAGAGGGAGACTCTTATGTAAAATGCTACGAGGAACTGCATGAAGGTTTAGCTTGGGTATTATTACCTGATGCAATTCGTGCATACATTGGTCCGCGTCAGGCAGGACATTTTGAGAAACTTCCCAACGGAACCGATACTTCTTGGATGAAGTACCCTGCACCGGAGGTGCTCAAATCTCTTACAAAAGAGTCTGCACAGAGCGAAATTAAATTCCATCTGGCCGACGGATATCCGAAATGTGTGATTGGTGAGCAAACCGATGTTGGTCTGTTCGATCAAAAGAACTGGAACCACAAGTTTTATCACGAGCTTCGTATTCACATGTTGCAGGATTATATGCTGGATGGCATTCTGCGAAACAGGATGATTCATCACGAAAACAGATTTGCAGATCAGTTTGCACTTCAGCACAATCCGCAAATCGTGTTGGACGGAAAACAGCTGCGTCAGCAGGTAGCAATGTTTGAAGAGGCAGGTTTTCTCAGACTGGTGAAGACAGTATATGAAAATACTGGAATTTTGCTTGATAGCAAATGGTTTGAAGAGAATGTCCTCACTACTTTGCTGGAAGTCTATCCGGAAGATTTGGCAAGGAATACGTTTAAGTATATGGTTATGTCAGATGAGCAGAATCAGAGAATCCAGAGTCTGCAGTTTGAACTCACAGATGAAGAGCGCAATGCTCTGATCATCACAGATAAACTGGATGACGTTCTGGATGAACTGTACGCAGATGCATACCTGTATACCGCAGATGAACTCTAAGTAAGAAGCTGTAAAGAAACCGAATCGTCAACAAACCCGTCGTATGACGGGTTTGTTGATTTTAAGTGTAAAGCTAACAGATTTAATATTTAAAATATATAAGATTTTATTATAATAAATTTGTAGCATTATGTAGATATAAAAAATAATGATTTTAGACTAAAAATATATAATTGTTTAATTTTTTTAAAAAATGTGATATAAAGAAGATAAGGAAAGTTTTGAAAGGAGATTTTTATGCAAATAAAAGAAATTTTGAAACTTGGTGTGGAACTTTTAAGAGAAAAAAATATAGAGGAACCAAATTTAAAAGTTAAAATGTTACTTTCTGATGTTTTAAATAAAACAAAAGAATATCTTATAATACATGACGAAGAAGAAGTTAATGAAAATGAAAAAAAAGTTTTTTTAGAAAAAATTGAAAGATTAAGAAATTATGAACCGATACAATATATTTTAAATCGACAAGAATTTATGGGATTTAGTTTTTCAGTTAATGAAAATGTACTAATTCCTCAACCAGATACAGAAAATTTAGTTGAAGAAGTGCTTCACATAGCTGATAAATTAGACAAAGATATAAATGAAGAAATTAGAATTTTAGATTTATGCACAGGAAGTGGTGCAATAGCAATTTCAATAGCAAAATTATTAGGAAAAAAAGTATTAGTTTATGCTTCGGATATAAGTGCTGAAGCACTAAAAGTTGCAGAAGAAAATTCAATGAACAACATGGTTAATATTTATTTTTTTAAATCTAATTTATTTGAAAAAATTTCTAATCTTTATAAATTTGATATAATTGTTTCAAATCCACCATATATTGAAACTAAAAAAATAGAAAATTTACCTGAAGAAGTAAAAAGAGAACCTAAAATTGCTTTAGATGGCGGAGAAGATGGACTAAAGTTTTATAAAGAAATTTCTAAAGAAGCAAAAAAATATTTATTAGAAAATGGTTATTTAGCTTTTGAAATTGGGTATAATCAGAGAGAATATGTAGAAAGTATTTTAAAACAAGATAGATATAAAAACATTTATTCTAGAAAAGACTTATCTGGAAATGATAGGGTTGTTATAGCACAAAAATAAGAATTAGGAGTAAAAAATATGTCTTTTTCATCAGAAATAAAGGAAGAATTAAGTAAAATAAATAATTTAAAAAATAAAGAACTAATAAAATCAGAATTTTTAGGATATATTTTAACTGGAAATACAACTAATAGTGAAAATTTTTTAGAATTTATTACAGAAAATGAATTTAATATTGAGAGATTTTATAAAATTCTTTTTAGTTTAAACATTGAATATGAGCCTAGTATAAGAGGAAAAGTATTTGTTGCAACTATAGAAAAAAACGAAAAAGTAAATGAATTATTGCAATTAAAACTTGATGATGCAGATGAATCTAAAAAGGCAATAGTTAAAGGAAGTTTTTTGGGTGCAGGTTCTATTAATGATCCTAAAAAACAATATCATCTTGAAATAATTTTTCAAGAAAAGAATAATGCAGAATATATTTTAAATTTATGTAAAAGTTTTAATGTACATTTAAAACTTTTAGAAAATAAAAACAAAACATATTTATATATAAAAGATGCAGAAGAAATATCAAAATTTTTAGCTTTAATTGGTGCAAGTAAAGCAGTTTTGAATTTAGAAGAAATAAGGATAACAAAAGAAATAAAAAATAATGTAAATAGATTAGTTAATTGTGAAACAGCAAATCTTAATAAAATAGTTAATGCTTCAGTTAATCAAATTAATGATATAAAATTGATTATGAATTTAAAAAAATTTGATGAATTACCAGATTATTTAAAAGAAATTGCAATGATAAGGCTAGAAAATCCAGAAGTAAGCTTAAAATCTTTAGGAGAAATGTTAGAAAATCCTATAGGTAAATCTGGAGTAAATCATAGATTACAAAAAATTCATGAAATAGCAGAAGAATTAAGACAAAGTAAATGATTTAAAATTAAAAATTGAGGAATAAAAATGGAAAGATTTGGCATTTATATACATATACCTTTTTGTGTGAAAAAATGTAGTTATTGTGATTTTGTTTCTTTTTGTTCAGATGAAAAAACATGGGAGCAATATACCAATGCTGTAGTATGTGAAATAGAAAATAAAAAAATAGAAAATCCTAAAAAAGTTACAACTATATATATTGGAGGAGGAACTCCATCATTAATACCTGAAAACTATATAGTAAAAATAATTAATACAGTAAAAAGTAGATTCAAAATAGAAGAATCAGCAGAAATAACAATTGAAGTAAATCCAGGAACTGTTACAGAAAAAAAATTAGTTGCTTATAAAAATGTAGGAATAAATAGAATTAGTATTGGACTTCAATCAGCAGAAGATAGGATTTTAAAATTAATTGGACGAATTCACAATTATCAAACTTTTTTAAGCACATATAATTTAACAAGAAATATTGGATTTGAGAATATAAATGTTGATTTAATGCTTGCAATTCCAACTCAGACAAAAGGAGAATTATTAAATACTTTAAATAAAGTAATTGAGTTAAAGCCAAATCATATTTCTTTATATTCATTGATTGTAGAAGAAAATACTGAAATAAAAAAAGCATTGGAAGTTGGAAATTTAGAATATGTTGATGAGAAAGTTGAAAGAGAAATGTATTGGAAAACAAAGAGAATATTAGAAAAAAATGGATATTTTCATTATGAAATTTCTAATTTTGCTAAAAGAGGTTTTGAGTCTAAACATAATATGGATTGTTGGAATCAGGAAGAATATATTGGATTTGGAATTGCTGCACATTCTTATATAAATAATAAAAGATTTTCAAATATCTCCAATCTAGAAGAATATATAAAAAATATAAATGAAGAAAATTTTGAGAAAAATATAGAACTTCATGAAAATCAAACTAAACAAGATAAAATGAAAGAGTATATGATGATTGGACTAAGAAAAATAGGCGGTATTAGTATATCAGAATTTGAAAGAAGATTTAGAATTTCACCATTATTTTATTTTAGATTTGAAATAGATAAATTGGTTAAAGAAAATTTATTAGAGGTAGATTTAGATTATATAAAACTTACTAAAAAAGGATTAGATTTTGCCAATATAGTTTTTGAAGAATTTATATAATAAGTTTTTATTATTTTAATTTATAATTATATAATGTATTTTTAGAGTTATATAGAAATTTAAATAAGAAGTGTAATTTTATAAAAAATAATATATAAAACATTTTAAATATATGAATTTTAATATGAATTCATATATTTTTTGTTAAAAAATTAGTAAAGGAGAAAATTATAATATACCTCATAGTATAGATAAAAATTAATAAAAATAAATTAAATTTTCTATTGACAAACAAGTAATAAAGTTATATTATATTAGCAGTCAAACATTAGGTTTGCTAAAAGAGGTGTAAAAAATGTCGGAAGAATTAGACAAGCGAAAGAGAAAAATATTACAAGCTATTATAGAAGAATATATAGACACTGCTGAACCAGTAAGTTCGGGTAACTTAGTAAAAGCTTTAGAAGTAAGTAGTGCAACAATAAGAAATGAAATGGCAGAGCTTGAAAAAATAGGCTATCTTGAAAAGCCACACACTTCAGCAGGTAGAATACCTTCACAAAAGGGGTATAGATATTATGTAGATGAGTTGATAAGAGATGACAAAATAAATAAAAGAGAAATGGATATAATTAAACAAAGATTGGAAACTAAAGTTAATGCTTTAGAAGATTTAACAAAGATAGCTACCACAACTTTATCTGAAATAACTCATTATACAACAATAACAATAACTCCAGATGTGCATAATCATACAATAATAGATATAAAGTTTGTGTTATTAGGTAGTAGAGTTCTAATGGCTGTAATTCTTACTGATTCAGGAATTATAAGAGAATCTATTATAAAATTTGATGAAGATATTGTTCAAGAACAAGTTGATGATTTAACATATATATTTAGAAATAAATTAGTTGGAAAGCCTCTAGAAGTAATGAATTCTCCACTAGAAGAGTTTATTATGAAGGAAATGAAAACAGGAATAAATATAATAAAAAAGGTTATTGAAGAAATAAATAAAATTATATTAGATTCACAATCTGTTTATTTAGATGGTGCAAATAGAGTAGTCGATATGCCAGAATTTAAAAAAGTTGATGTAGCAAAAGAATTTTTAAACGTACTAGATGCTAAAAATTTAGTGGCAGATGTATTAAATACTGGTGTAGCAGACAATATAAATATATATATCGGTGAAGAAACAGAAAAAGAAGAATTAAAGAATTTTAGTATAGTAACGTTTAATCATTTATTAGAAGATAAAGATATAGGAACTATAGGAATTATAGGACCAACTAGAATGGACTATTCTAAAGTAATTTCAGTAATGAAATATATAAGTAAAAAACTAAATGAAGATTTCAAAAAAGGAAAATTCTAAGAAAGTGAGGAATTGTTTTGGAAAACGAAGAAAAAGATTTAAAAGAAGAAACAAAAAAGGTTAAACAAGAAGTAAAAAATGAAACAGAGGTAAAAAATGAAGAAGTAAAAGTTGAAACTGAAGTTTCAAAAGAAAGCAAAGAAAATAGTGAATATGAAGAGCTAAATGATAGATATAAAAGACTATTAGCAGAATTTGAAAATTATAAAAAAAGAAGTCAAAAAGAAAAAGAAAATATCTATGGAATGATTACAGGAGATGTTGTTGCAACAATGCTTCCAATAATGGATAATCTAGAAAAAGCTGCAGAAGCAAAAACAGATGATGTACAATATCAAGATGGAATAAAATTAGTTGCAAGACAATTTCAAGATGCTTTGAAAAGATTAGGACTAGAGGAAATTGAAACTTTAGGAAAGAGATTTGATCCAGAATTTCATGAAGCAGTAAGTCATATAGAAGATGAAACAAAAGGAGAACAAGAAATTGTTCAAGAATATAGAAAAGGTTATAAGATTGGTAATAAGGTAGTAAGACATTCTATGGTAATTGTTGCTAATTAAAATAGTTAATAATAATAAATTATTATAAATTAAACTAAAGAGAAAAGGATTATAAGATAATTCAAAATGAAAATAAAAATAGTTTTTAGAGAATAAAGGGAGGAATTTTCAAAATGGGAAAAATTATTGGTATTGACTTAGGAACAACAAATTCTTGCGTTTCTGTAATGGAGGGTGGAGAAGCAGTTGTAATTCCTAACGCAGAAGGAAACAGAACAACACCATCAGTAGTAGCTTTCTCAAAAAATGGAGAAAGATTAGTAGGACAAATTGCTAAACGTCAAGCAGTTACAAATCCAGAAAATACTGTTATTTCTATAAAAAGAAAGATGGGAACAAATGAAAAAGTAAAAATAGAAGGAGATGAATTTTCTCCACAAGAAATATCAGCAATGATATTACAAAAATTAAAAGCAGATGCTGAAAATTATTTAGGAACATCAGTTACACAAGCTGTTATAACTGTTCCTGCATATTTTAGTGATAGTCAAAGACAAGCAACAAAAGATGCTGGTAAAATAGCAGGATTAGAAGTTTTAAGAATTATAAATGAGCCAACTGCAGCAGCTTTAGCTTATGGTATGGATAAAGAAGACCAAGATCAAAAAATTATGATATATGACCTAGGTGGAGGAACTTTTGATGTTTCTATACTTGATATAGGAGATGGAGTTTTTGAAGTTTTATCAACAAATGGTAATACACATTTAGGTGGAGATGATTTTGATGAAGCAATTATTAATTATTTAGTAAGTGAATTCAAAAAATCAGAAGGAATTGATTTAAAAACAGATAAGATGGCAATGCAAAGATTGAAAGAAGCTGCAGAAAAAGCTAAAATAGAACTTTCAGGAATGCAACAAACACAAATCAATTTACCTTTCATAACAGCAGATAGTACAGGACCAAAACACTTAGATATAAATTTAACAAGAGCAAAATTTGAAGAATTAATTGGAAAATTAGTTGAAGAAACAAGAGTACCAGTTGAACAAGCAATGAAAGATGCTGGAATAACAGCAGATCAAATTCATAAAGTTTTATTAGTTGGTGGTTCAACAAGAGTTCCATTAGTTCAAGAAATGGTTAAAAAAATAACAGGAAAAGAACCAGATAAAGGAATAAACCCAGATGAATGTGTTGCTATCGGAGCAGCTATTCAAGGTGGTGTTTTATCAGGAGATGTTAAAGATTTAGTTTTATTAGATGTAACACCATTATCATTAGGTATTGAAACTTATGGTGGAGTATTTACAAAATTAATTGAAAGAAATACAACAATACCAACTAAAAAATCTCAAGTATTCTCAACAGCAGGAGATGGTCAAACATCTGTTGAAGTTCACGTTCTACAAGGTGAAAGAGAGATGGCAGCATACAATAAAACTTTAGGAAGATTCCAATTAACAGGAATACCACCAGCACCAAGAGGAGTTCCTCAAATTGAAGTAACTTTTGATATAGATGCTAATGGTATAGTTCATGTTTCTGCAAAAGATCAAGCTACTGGAAATGAACAAAAAGTTTCAATTACAGCAAGCACAAATCTTTCAGAAGATGATATTAATCAAGCTATTAAAGATGCTGAAGCACATGCTGCTGAGGATAAAAAGAGAAAAGAAGAAATTGAAGTTAGAAATAATGCTGAAAGTTTAGTATATAATAGTCAAAAAACTTTAGACGAATTAGGAGATAAAGTTAGTGGTGAAGAAAAAGCTAAAGTTGAAGCTGAAGTTGATAATGTTAAAAAAGCTTTAGAAGGAACAAATGTAGACGAAATAAAAGATGCTACAGAAAAATTAACTAAAGTATTTTATGAATTGTCTGAAAAATTATATTCAGCACAAGCAGCTCAAGCTCAAGCTACTAATGGAGAAACAGCTAATAGTGGTGAAGCAAAAGAAGGAACTGTTTATGATGCTGATTATAAAGTTGAAGATGATGGAAATGATGATAACAAATAATTTAATATAAAATATTGAATTTTATAGAAGTGAATAAATATAATGGTTATAAGAGAGGTCAGAAAATTTTTCTCTGGCCTCTATATAGCTATTATATTAAGAGGTAAGTTATATGGAAAAAGATTTAAAAATATCTGAATTAAAAGAAATGCAACTTAAACTTTACGAATTAAATAAAGAAAAGTGGAATGATATGGATCCTAGTCATGCAAAAGATCATATATTATATATGGTAGAAGAAATTGGTGAGTGTATTTCAATAATAAAAAAGAAAAAAATCGATAATGTAATGAATGATGATCATATAAGAAATAGATTTATAGAAGAATTAAGTGATGTGCTAATGTATTATATCGAAGTATTAAACAGATTAAATATATCAGCAGAGGAATTTACAAAAATTTACTTAGAAAAATATAATACCAATATGAACAGAAATTATGAAGAAGAAAATAAGAAAAAATATGTATAGAAACTCGGAGGGAAATGAAAGAAAATGGCAGAAAAACGTGATTATTATGAGGTATTAGGAGTTGGAAGAAATGCAACTGATGAAGAGTTAAAAAAAGCTTATAGAAAACTTGCAAAAAAATATCATCCTGATGCAAATCCTGATAATAAAGCAGAAGCAGAAAAAAAATTTAAAGAAGTTAATGAAGCTTATGAAACTCTTTCAGATAAACAAAAAAGACAAATGTATGATCAATTTGGATTTAATGGACCACAAGGGTTTGGTGGAGGCCAAGGTGGATATTATTCTTATGGGTCTGGATTTGATGGTTTTGGAGGATTTTCAGACTTTGGCGATTTTGGTGATTTAGGAGATATTTTCTCATCATTTTTTGGTGGAGGATCTTCAAGAACTAGAAGTTCTAATGGTGTAAGAAAAGGTGCAGATTTGAAAGTTAATTTGGATATTACTTTTGAAGAAGCATATTCTGGAGTAGAAAAAGAAATTGGAATAAATAGAAATGAAAAATGTTCTTCATGTAATGGAACTGGAGCAAGAAGAGGAACAACTGTAGATAAATGTTCTGTATGTAATGGAACAGGAAAAATTAGACAAGTAGTTACAACACCTTTCGGACAAATGTCTACACAAAAAGTTTGTAGTCAATGTGGTGGAACTGGTAAAATAATAAAAGAACCTTGTCCAGATTGTAGAGGAAAAGGTATTGTTAAAAAATCTGTAAAATTAAAAGTAAAAATTCCTGAAGGAATTGATGAAGGTCAAACAATAGTATTAAAAGGCGAGGGTGAAGTAGGTGCTAATGGTGGACCAAATGGAGATTTGTATATAGTAATTCATATAAAAAGACATAGTATATTTACTAGAAAAGCTGAACATGTACTTTGTGATGTTCCAATTACTTTTACAGCAGCAGCTTTAGGAGCAGAACTTGAAATTCCTATGGTAGATGGAACTAAAGAAAAGTTTAGAATTCCTGAAGGAACACAAACAGGGACTAAGTTTACTATAAAAAATAAAGGATTTAAAAGTGTTAACGGAAATTGGAGAGGAGATTTTGTATTTACTGTTATAGTTCAAACTCCAAAAAGATTAACTAGAGAACAAAGAGATTTATTAGCTGAACTTGCAAAAACTATGAATGAACAACCGCCAATAAGAAAAAGAGGAATTTTTGGGTAGAATTTTTAAGCTAACTAAATTATTGAAGTATATTTATAAGACTTCATAATTAGTTAGCTTTTTATTACATTTTTGTCTTGTATTAATATTTTTTAAATGATAGAATAATACAAACATATATTTGATAATAGAGGTTTTTATGGATAGAGAAAAAGAGTATGCTTTAGTGTTAGCTGGAGGAGGAACTAAAGGAGCGTATCAGGTAGGAGTATGGCAAGGGTTAAAAAAATTAAATATAAAAGTAAAAGCAATTGCAGGAGCTTCTATTGGAGCTTTAAATGGTGCACTAATCTTACAAGATGATTTTGAAAAAATGCTAGAGTTATATGGAAGTGTTGCAATAAAAGATGTGATAAATATTACAGGTGAATTATCAAATGGTGATAATTTATTTGATATAAAAAATATAAGAAAGCTTTTAGCTAAATTTATAAGTAATAAGGGTTTTGAAAATGAACCTTTAAAAGAATTAATAAATAAGTATATAGACATTAATAAAATTTATGAGTCTAAAATAGATTTTGGCTTAATAACATATTCGGCGCAAAACAAAGTTCCATTACAATTATTTAAAAATGAAATACCTAAAAGTGAAATGGTGGACTTTTTACTTGCCAGTTCTTGTTTTCCCATTTATAAAGCACAAAAAGTAGGACAAATGGAATTAGTAGATGGAGGTATGTATGATAATATTCCTATAAATATGCTTATTGAAAGAGGATATAAGAATATAATCGTAGCTGATATTAAAGGACCTGGTGCAAGTAGAAAAATAGTTGATAAACATGTATATTTGAAAATAATATCACCAAAAGGAAATTTAGGTGGCACTTTTGAATTTAATAAACAGAAAATAAAAAATAATATAATACTTGGATATTTAGATACAATGAAAGCTTTCAATGAAATGCAAGGACATATATATTATTTTAAAGCAGAAGAATTTAACAAAATGCTTGAAGTTTTTAATCTTCAAACAATTTATGGACTAGAATCAGCTGCTAAAATATATGGTCTTAATTTATATCATGCATATAATATGCATGAATTTTTAGAATTATTATATACAAAACATAAAAAAACACAAGAAAAATATGAAATTATAAAAGATGATTTAATAAAAAAGCAAGTAAAGAATTGGAAGAAAAATTTAGAAAGTATTTTTGAGAATGAATATTCAATTTGCTTTGCAACAGACTTATATTTAGAAAGACCGTTTTCAAAGAAAATGAGATATGCTAAAAAGTTTTTAAAGAGCTATATAGAATCAGTAGAAGCTTTAATAGAGTTAGAGGATTATTTTAAATAAATTGGAGAAAAAATTGGAAATAATAGGACAAATAGAAGAATTTATATATCAAAATGAATCAAATAATTATTCAATAGCAGTATTTTCTTTAGAGGAAAGTAATGATGTGATAACTGTTGTAGGATATTTGCCATTTATTACAGTTGGCGATACATTGAAATTAAAAGGAAAGTTTGTAATTCATCAAGAATATGGTGAACAATTTAAAATAGATACTTTTGAAAAAATGATGCCTAAAAGTGCAGCTGCTCTAGAAAAATATTTGGCTAGTGGAACTATAAAAGGAATTGGACCAGCAACAGCTAGAAAAATTGTTGATAAATTTGGAGAAGATACTTTAAATATATTTAAATTTGAACCTATGAGACTTTCTGAAATTAAAGGAATTTCAAAAGATAAAGCTTATGAAATAGGTGAAGAATTTAATGAAAAATGGGAAGTATGGCAAATAGTAAGTTTTTTGGAGAATTTTGGAATTGGTGCTAATAACAGTAAAAAGGTTTATGATGCTTTAGGAATTAATGCTGTAGAAAAAATTCAAGAAAATCCCTATATTTTAGTAGATATTGTATATGGGGTTAATTTTAATAATATAGATAAAATTGCTATGCAAATAGGGATACCACTAGATAGTGATTATAGAATTAAAAGTGGTATAAAATATGCACTTTTAATTGCAAGTTATAATGGAAATACATGTGTTCAAAAAGAAAATTTAATAACTTATGTAAAAAATATTTTGGAAGTAGACGAAGATAGAATAGAAGATAATCTAATAAATTTAGAAGTAACTTCAGAAATACATACAGTTAATCAGGATGAAATCACTTGGGTATTTTTGGAACCTTTATATAAAGCAGAGCAAAATATAGCTCAAAAATTAGTCGCTTTAAGAGATTTTAATAATGTAAAATACATTAAAAATTTTGAAAATGAAATCAGAAAATATGAAGATAAATTAGCTATTGAACTTTCAGAAAAGCAATTTGACGCTATAAAACAAGTTAATGAAAATAATGTATGTATAATTACTGGTGGACCAGGAACTGGAAAAACAACTATTATTAAATTTATGATTGAAATTTATAAGGCCCATAAGAAAAAAGTAGTTTTATGTGCACCAACAGGAAGAGCTGCTAAAAGAATGAGTGAAACTACTGGAGAAGATGCCAAAACTATTCATAGACTACTTGAAATAGGAAAATTTGAAGAAGATAAACTAGGAAGTATTGATACAGATGTTACTCCAGTAGATGCAGATATTTTAGTAGTAGATGAAATGTCCATGGTAGATGTATTTTTAATGAATTATTTATCAAAAGCAATATTTTTAGGTACAAAAGTAATTTTTGTAGGTGATCCAAATCAACTTCCATCAGTCGGTCCAGGAAGTATTTTGAAAGATTTAATTGATTCAGAAAAATTTAAAATTGTTAAACTAAATAAAATTTTTAGACAAGCTGCTAAAAGTAAAATTATTGTTAATGCGCATAATGTTAATAATGGAATAAATTTTATAGGCAATAAAAATTATGAAGAAAATTCAGAAAATGATTTTTTTTATATAAATGAATCAAATCAAGATAAAATCTTGTATCAAATACTTTCTTTATGTAAAGAAAGATTAAAAAATTATGGGGATTATGAATTTTTTAAAAGTATCCAAGTTCTAACTCCAACTAAAAAAGGAAAGTTGGGTACAAGAGAACTAAATAAGTGTTTACAAGCAGAACTAAATCCTAAGGTAGAAGGTATTGAAGAAAAGACTTATGGGGATGTGATTTTTAGAGAAGGCGATAGAGTAATGCAGATAAAAAATAATTATGATATTTATTGGGAAAAAGGTAGCAGGGATAACTTAAAAACTTATGAAGCAAGTACTCGGAGTATTTAATGGAGAAATTGGTAGAATATCAAAGATAAATCTTGAAGAAAGACAAGTGCAAGTTGAATTTGATGATGGAAAAATCACTTGGTATGCTTTTTCAGAACTTGACCAACTAGATCATGCATATAGTATAACAATTCATAAAGCACAAGGTAGTGAATTTGATGTTGTAATTTTAGTTATTCCACAATCTTCAAATATGTTACTTACAAGAAATTTATTATATACTGGATTAACTAGGGCAAAAAAACTTTTGATAGTTATAGGCAATAAAAATTTAATTGAATTTATGATAAATAATTGTGATATGAAGAAAAGAAATACTGGATTAAAGATTAAATTTGATAAATAATTAATATTAATAATATAATATATTACATAAATAAAATAATTGTTATTAAACTTATTACTTTAGTAAAAGTTCGATAACAATTATTTTATTATATGATGAAAAATTTTTTTGAAATATCTTTATACGAAAGATTTATTCAAAATATAAATGAATTTTAATTTTGTATATATGAAAATTTCTTTTCTGAGAACTTATATATGGTGTATAATTCATCTATTAGTTTTTCTGAACCACTAGCAATAAATGCGATACTAGCATTAGGGTTTGATAACGTATTGATATTTAGAGGTTTTCCATCTTTTCCAACAATTTCTCCTCCAAGTTCTCTTAAAATACAAGTAGCAGCAGCTATATCCCAAGCTCTAACTTCAGTGTGCCATGTTGCAGCATTAAAATCATTAGGTCTATTTTCTTTACCAAGAGCTGTTTTTAATATGTCTAAAGATATAGGACCGATTATACCAGAAGCTAATTTACTATCTTTAATAATTCCAATAGATACTGTATGTGGCCAATTATTCGTGAAGTTTGTTGTTCCATCTAATGGATCCACAATAAATTTTAGTTTGTTATTAATAGGAAATAACTGATTTTCGGACTCTTCTGCTATAATTGAGGAATCTGGAAACAGGGTTAATAAACTATTTTTTATGAATTCATTTAGTTTAATGTCAATAGAAGTAACGAAATTTGCAACTCCATTTTTTTCAGAAATTTCTAAATATTTCTTTTCTGAATTTAAAATTTTTTTTATTTTTGGAAAAAGTGACAATGTTTTAGAGGTTATATTACATATTTTGTCCATATTTAAAACCTTTCCTTAAGCAAAATTTAAGATATAGAATTTTGACATGCATAAAAAAACAAGTAGTCTATATTTATAATTAATTTTACTCAATTTTTAAAGTCATTAATAAAATTATAGAATAAAAATATTTTTATGTAAAGTATAATAAATTAGATGTCGAAAACATATTACAATACGACAAAACTTCTATTTTTTCATCGAAGGATATTTTTTAAAAAATTAGAATATTATTATATCAAAATATAAAGGAGGGAAAAATATTGATTGTTAAACATTTTATTGAGGACAAGATATTACTTTTTCAAATTACAGAAGAATTAGATCATCATAATTCTGAAAGAATAAGAAATAGGGCAGATTATGAAATTCAAAGATTTATGCCTAAAAGAGTAATTTTTGATTTTAAAAAAGTTAGTTTTATGGATAGTGCTGGTATTGGTTTAATAATAGGAAGATATAAACAGACTAATTGTTTTGGAGGTAAATTAGAAGTTGTAAATGTTAATTCTAAAATAAGAAAAGTTTTTGAAATGTCTGGTATTTTAAATATTATACCAATTCTTGATGATTTTGAAGTAGAAAAAATCAGTTAAAGGTTATAGAAAATCCTAGTAAAAATCTAAATTTATAGAAAAGGAGATATGATTAAAAATCATATATAAATTATGGATAAGAATATAAAAAATGAAATGAAAATAGAATTTGCAAGTAAGTCTGCAAATGAAGCTTTTGCAAGAATAGCAGTTGCAGCTTTTGCATCTCAATTAGATCCTACAATAGAGGAAATTGCAGATATTAAAACTTCGGTATCTGAAGCTGTTACTAATTCAATTATTCATGCGTATCCAAATAAAGATGGAATAGTTAAGCTAAGAGCAATATTGACAGAAGATGAAATTGAAATTGAAGTTTCAGATACTGGAGAGGGAATAGAAAATATAAAAGAGGCAAGAGAACCTTTATATACTACAAAAAGTAATTTAGAAAGATCTGGAATGGGTTTTACAATTATGGAAAATTTTATGGACAACCTTAAAGTAGAATCGATTGTGGGTTTAGGTACTAAAGTTACAATGAATAAGAAAATAAAAAAAACAGAAAATTAGAAAGTACATATTAAGGGGGAAAAAATGTGCGAGAAAAATAGAACTCTTATTGTACTAGCACAGCAAGGTGATAAAGAAATATTAGCACAAATTTTAGAGGAAAATAAACGGTCTTATATGGAATATAGTTAAAAGATTTTTAGGAAGAGGATATGAAGCAGATGATTTATATCAAATTGCTTGCATAGGTTTTATTGAAGCAATACAGAGATTTAAGTTTGAATATAATGTCAAATTATCTACATATTCAGTTCAATATATGATAGGTGAAATAAAAAAATTCTTGAGAGATGATGGAATTATAAGAATTAGTAGAAGCGTAAAAGAACTTGGAATAAAAATTAAAGAATTAGAAAAAATTTATATGGCAAAAACAGGAGAATCTTTATGTATTACTAGATTATCAGAAATTTTAGAACTTCCAGAAGAAACAATATATATGGCAATGGAAGCTATGCAAAATGTAGAATCAATAAATGCTAAGGTAGATAGTGAAGGAAAGGAAATTATGGATTTAGTGTCAACAGGAATTGATGAACAAGCTAAAATTGTGGATAAAATAACTATTTTAGATATGATAAAAAAATTAAATAGTAGAGATAGACAAATTATAAATTTAAGATATTTTAAAGATAAAACACAGACACAAGTTGCAAAAATATTAGGTATTTCACAAGTTCATGTTTCTAGAATTGAAAAGAAAATTCTAAATGAATTCAGAAATAAACTATTAGCATAGGAGATTAATTTGAAAAAAATATTATTTTATTTTATTTTTATAATTATATTAATTTTTACAATGCCAATTCTTTTTACAAATCAGTTTAATACTAAAGAAGTAGTATCAGAAAAGGTTGAAGAAGAGAAATTTGATTATGGAGAATATAGCAATATAAAACTATTACATACAGATGCTGGAATAGTAGAAGATATGGATTTAGATACTTATTTGTATGGAGTAGTTGCAAGTGAAATGCCAGCAAATTTTGAAATAGAAGCTCTAAAAGCACAAGCTGTTGTTGCAAGAACATATACTATTTATCAAATAAAAAACGGTGGTAAACATAAAGGAGTAGCAAGTGTTTGTGATAGCGCTTTATGTTGTCAAGCTTGGATTTCAAAAGAAAATAGATTAGCAAGATGGGAAGAAAATGTAAGAGAAGAATATTGGAACAAAATAACTCAAGCTGTAAACTCAACAAAAGGAAAATTAATTTTATATAATAATGAGCCAATTAATGCTTTATTTCATAGTAATAGTGGAGGCAGAACAGAACTTTCTATAAATGTATGGGGAGGAGATCTTCCGTATTTTAGGTCAGTTGAAACAGCTGGAGAAGAAAATTATAGTTCATATAGCTCAGAACTAGAAATCTCAAAAGATGAATTAATAAAAAGAATGTTAGAAAAATATTCTGGATTTGAGATTGACTTTGATAAATCAGATTGTATAAAAATATTAGAATATACTGAAAATGGAAGAGTAAAGAAAATGTTAATTGGAAATACGGAAATTTCTGGAGTGGATGCAAGAAGTATATTTGGATTAAAATCTACAAATTTTAAATTTGAAATTATAGGAGATAAAATAAGATTTTCAGTAATAGGATATGGTCATGGTGTGGGATTAAGTCAGTGTGGAAGTGATGCATTAGCAAAGTCTGGAAAAAAATTTGCTGAAATAATAAAACATTATTACAAAGATGTGGAAATTAGTGAATAATCTTCAAAAAAATGCAAATACTTATAATAGTTATTTACTTAGATGGAGGTTTTTATGGGAAGAAGAGAATTTTTTGAAGAACAAAAACTAAAAAGACTAGTATATGTTTTTAGTATTACTTTAGTAGTGTCTATTGCTATATTTTTAACTATTTTTGTTATGTATAATAAAAAGTTAAAAGAAGAATCTAGTCAAAGTTTAATAAGTTTAGAAAAGATGAATGATATTGTAGATAATAGTGAGTTAGAAGAAGCAAGCTATTCATCAGATTCAACAGTTAAAAATAGTAACAATACAAGTAATACAGTGTCAAGTAATAATACAAATAAAGAAACATCTGACAAAACAAAAAATAATATTAGTAAAACACCAATAGGCTCTACTGTGCAAAATACTACAAAAGAGAATACATCGAATGCAAACAATGTATCAAATACAGAAAATACATCAAATAATATATCAAATAACACAATTATAGATAATACAGTTAAAGAAGAACTTGCTTTTAAAGCACCTGTTTCAGGAGAAATTATAAAAGATTTTGCTATGGATACTTTAGTGTATTCAAATACTTTAGAAGAATGGACAACTCATTCAGGTATTGATATAAAAGCAGATAAAACATCTATTGTTGTAGCAGCAGAAGCAGGAACTGTTGAGAGTATAAAAAATGATCCAAGATATGGACTAACAGTTACAATTTCACATGTAAATGGATTTAAAACAGTATATTCTAATTTATTAACTACAGAATTTATATCAGAAAATGAAACTGTAGAAAAAGGACAAACTATTGGAACTGTTGGAGAAACAGCAAGTTTTGAGATAGCAGATGAACCACATTTACATTTTGAAATGTATAAAGACAATCAATTAGTTAATCCTACAATATATCTAAAATAAGTTAAAACTCAAATTATGAATTTTATGTTAAATCATTATAATTTATAATTTGAGTTTTTATATAATATAAGAATGTTGCATTGTTATTGTTTAATTTAAAGTTTTATTATATAAAGTTAAAATAATTATTTTATAAATAAAAAAATTGAGTAAAAAGTTTTTTCATTTATTTATATAGTATTTATTTTGATTTCAATAGTTTATATTAAGAAATTTACATATTTTTATATTGAAAAAAAATTATTGTTATGTTATAAATAATATTATATAAAATATTTAGGCTAAAGAAAGAGGATGAGAAAATGGATAAAAATAAAATAATGACAAAAATAATAGCTACAATATTAGTGGTGTTAATGCTTGCTTCTGTATTTGGAACATTATTATTTTATTTATTTACTATATAGTATAAAGGAGATAAAATATGTTAGGTCAAACTTCTGAAAGAATTTTTCAAGACCATTTTTTAGAATATATTAAAAATTTTACATCAACTCCTATTAATTGGATAACAACTGTTTTAGATTTAGTAATTGTTATCTTTATATTGTATAAAGCTTTTAAAATATTAAAAGAAACTAGAGCATGGCAATTATTAAAAGGAATGGCAGTACTAATTATAATAACTTTTATAAGTGGTTATTTAAAATTAAATATATTAAATTATATATTAACATCTTTAATGAGTTATGGAGTTATAATGCTTATTATTGTATTCCAGCCAGAACTTAGAAGAGGATTAGAACAACTTGGAACTACAAATAGATTTAGTAGATTACTTGGAATTGATCAAGATTTAAATGCAAAGAAAAAAGAAAATATTTACAAAATAGCAATAGCTGCTGTTGAACTTGCAAAACAAAAAAAGGGTGCACTAATTGTTATAGAAAGAGATATAAAAATTCAAGATATAATTTCAACAGGGATAATTATGAATTCTGAAATATCTCCACAATTATTAGTAAATATTTTTGAGCCTAATACACCGCTTCATGATGGAGCAGTTATAATTAGTGATAATAAGATTGCGGCAGCTTCATGCATGTTACCTTTAGCAGATGATAAAGACATAGCAAGAGAACTTGGTACAAGACATAGGGCTGCAATAGGAATATCTAAGGAGTCTGACAGTTTAGTAGTTGTTGTTTCAGAAGAAACAGGAAGAATGTCAATAGCAAAAGATGGTACTTTAATTGCAGATGTTAGGGAAGATGTGTTAAAGAAAATTCTAATAAAGAATTTAATAACAGAGCCAATACATACACATAAAACTAAAAAGAAAACAGAAGCAAAAAAATAAAATTATAGAATAAACATAAAAAAATAAAAAATTTTAATATTAACTTAAAAAATACATATTATAAATTTATAACAATATAAATATAATAATAAAAAGAATTTAAAATAAAAATATACTTTTAATTTCAAGTAGTCGATACTGGAAAAATAGTTTTATTATAGATTATTTGTAAGTTAAGGCATATTTTTATTTAAATTCTTTTTTTATTTAAAATTTATAAAATATTTTGCTAACTTAGTTAAAAAGAATAATTTTATATTAGGATTATTTATTATTACATATGAATTTTTCTATAGCTTCAGCAAAGGCTCCGTCTGTTACAGAAGCTTTTGTTACATATGTTGCAACCTGTTTTAACTCATCATAAGCTTCACTAACAGCTACTCCAATTCCAGAATTTTTTACCATTTCTAAATCGTTTACATTATCACCGATAGCCATCATATCTGATTTATCTATATTTAAATAATTTGACAAAAAATTTAGAGCTTCATTTTTATTAATATTTAAAGGAGATATATTAATATATTCATAATCTTTGTTAATAATATTATCTTTATATTTTCCACGTTTGTTTATAAAAGTATGTACAAGATTTTGATTAATAGATAAAATATTTTCAAATTCTTTAAGACTAGATTTTTCCGTTGAAATTACTAAAGAAAAAACATCTAAGTTATGATTTTCTAAATAAGTTATCATATTTTTTATAATTTTAAATTTTAAATTATTAGTAGAATTTTGAGATTTTAATTTAAAATTTCTTAAGTCCATATATTCTAGTTTTTCGGTAATAATTTCATTTTCTGTATATAAATGAATATGAAACCCAAATCGCTTAGCAAGTGTAACACAAAAAAGTAAAGTTTCTTTTGAAAGAGTATTTTTCCAAATTTCTTTTTGAGTATTAAATTCTATAATTTGAGTTCCATTACCAAAGACACCATATTCTGCATTAAATTGTTCGCAAATTTTTTTAGATACAGAATACGATTTTCCTGTACATATTGTAAATACAATATTATTTTTATGAAGTTGGTCAATCATTTCAAAGTTTTTAGATGATATTTTATTATTTTTATCAATAATTGTACCATCTAAATCACTTGCTACTAATTTTATACTCATAATTATTACCTTTATTTTTTATCTTCGTCTTCTACCACAACATCATTTTGATCAATTAATCTAACAGTATTGTCAGGATAGAAAGAAGCATTTTTTGCTTTTAATTCTTTTATATTATATTTTTGATATGTATAATCATCATTTATTTTTATTTTTAATTCTACTTCATAATTTGTTTCTTGTTCATCAATGGTTCTTGTAACATTTGCTGTAACTGTATAAACATCATTTATTTTTTCTTTTATTTTAACATCTGAACAAGAGTATTTTTCTCTTGTTATTATTGAACTATCTGGACCAAATGTATAAGATTTACTACTTGAAACATATCCAATATAATTATTAAAAGATTTAATATATTCTGTATTAGAATAGTCATTTCCAGTAAGTTCTCCTAAATATTTATGTATATTTTCGGCGGTTGCTGCAAAAGTTGTATCTATAGTTAAAGAGGAATTTGATGGTTTATTATCAAAGTAATCTTTAGCTATAAAAAGTAAAATAGTATTACTTTCCAAATTATTTGGATCAGCTACAATTCTATTTATACCAACTGAATAATTTTCAATTAATGCTCTTATTTCATCTAAATTAATATCAGAATAATCTGAAGAATCTTCTTTAGAAGTTATAACAGTAGCCGTTACCGTTGAAGAATTTTCTTTATTTTCTACATTTATAGAATTTGCAATTTTGTTTACGGAAGTATTATTAGAAAATTCATTTTCTGTTTCTTTAAAAATATTAGTATTTGAATTTGCAGAATTATCTAATATTTTTTCTGAATTTTCAATTTTATCATTTTTAAAAATTGCTAAATAAATATTAAATCCAACGGAAAGTATTAAAAGTAAAATTAATAAGAAAATTATTTTTCTTTGAGTATATGTATATTTTTTTGCTTTAATATTGGAATTTTCTATATAATTTGTAAAGTCTTCAAAAACAGGTTGACTTACAATTTTATCTTCTTGAAACACATTTTTTATTAATTTATCTTGTTCTTCATGTAATCTATCTAAATTATCCATTATAAATCAACCTCCTTGTTTTTAATCATTTCATATAATTTTATTCTTATAGGACCTAATTTTTCTTTTATAATATATTCTGGTTCTTTAGTTATACTTGAAATTTCATTAGGAGTAAGATTTGCATAATAATAAAGCAATGCAATTACTCTATATTGCTCTTCAATACTAGTTATATATTCTTCAACAATTGAGGTTTTTCTGTAAGCTTGATATTCATCATTTTCTAGATTAGTTTCAGATATTGCTATTTTATCTCCTATATTTACAGCCAGTTGTTTCGAATTTATTTTTTTATTAATATCTTTAGAAAATTTTTTCTTTAAAATGTCACAGTTTGTTAAAAGAATTTTTAATGAAAAACAAAGAAAATCTCTTTCATCCTTAACATTTACAATTTCACGAAAAGCTTCTGATAAAGAATTTTCTATAACTGGATAGATATCCTTATCTGAAATAAAATAGATTCTTGCTGCCTTGTAAAAAATATGATTATATTTTTTAACAAGTTCGTTAAAAGCTTGTTTATTTGATTTTTTTGCTTCTTGTAATAAATCCATTTTGACCACCTTTCTTTAATGAATAAATCATTATACCTAAAATAGATAATTCATTAAAATTTATATTTTCAATTCTATTATTTAAGGCGATTTTATCATAATAGAAAAATTAAATCAATTTAAAAATAAGATATTTGAATTTTATACCATTTTGTGCTATTATAAAGGAAATTTTATGAATTTTGGAGTTATTATGAGAAATATAAAGTTAATAATTGAATATGATGGAAAAGGTTTTAATGGTTGGCAAAAACAACCTAATAAATTGAATATACAAGGAGAAATCGAAAGAGCAATAGAAGAAATAACAGGAGAAAGTATAGATTTAATAGCTTCTGGCAGAACTGATGCAGGGGTTCATAGTTTAGGTCAAACAGCAAACTTTAAAACAGAAAGTAAAATTCCAATAGAGAAGATACCTATTGCTATAAATTCTAAATTAAAACAAAGTATTATCATAAAATCAGCAGAAGAAGTTGATGAAAGGTTTCATAGTAGATATAATGTAAAATCTAAGAAATATAGATACACAATAAACAATTCAAAATATGGTAGTGCAATTTATAGAAATGTAGAATATCATTTTCCAATTAAACTTAATATAGAAAACATGCAAAAAGCAGCAAAATATTTTGAAGGAGAACATGATTTTAAAGCATTTAAGGCAAGTGGGACAAGTAGTAAAAGTAGTGTAAGAAAAATTTATAAAGCAGAAGTAATAAAAAATGAAGATAGAATTTATATCGAACTTACAGGAAATGGTTTTTTATATAATATGGTGAGAATAATATCTGGAACATTGCTTGATGTTGGAAGTGGAAAAATAGCACCAGAAGAAATAAAGAATATTATAGAAACAAAAGATAGAAAACTAGCAGGGAAAACTTTGCCACCACAGGGATTATGTTTAGTAGAGGTTAATTATTAACATATAATTCTAGTATTCTATGTTTAGAAGTAATAAGGTAAATAATAAGTAGGAATAAAAGTAACAAATAAAAAATAATAGAATATTATATAATAAATATTTATAAAACATGGAGGTATTTATTATATGAATATTTTACTATTTTTTTTCGCAATTCCAATAGCAACAATTATACTTTCTGCTATATTTGAAACTTTTATCAATTCCCCAGTAAAAGTAGCTGGAATATTCTTTTCAATATTCTTAGTAATTGCTTTTATTCTTGGCGGGACAGCAGAACTTATAGTTGGTGCAATAATATATACAATAATATCTTTTGTAACAGCATATTTAGTTAAAATAATTACAAATAAAAACAATTGTACTATAAGATGTGAAAGAAGAAATGACTATGATGATTATAATTTTAGAAACAATAATTTAGGCTCAATGACACAATTTAGATTTAATAATGAAAATGTTATTTCAAATTCTATTCAAGATAATGACAATATAATGTTTAATGACAATAATTTTAATGGAAATAATCATTCATGTAGGAGATACAAATAATTTAATAAATAATATAAAGAATGAGTACTATTTTTAGAATTCATTCTTTTATTAAAAGTATTTTTGTGTTGAAATAAAAAAATGAGCATGTTATAATCGAGATGAACAAACGAAAGGGTGAGAAAAATAAAAATAGCAATTATTTCAGATATTCATGGAAATAGTGTAGCACTAAAAGAAGTTATAGAAGATGCTGAAAAAAATAATGTAGATGATTATATTTTTTTGGGAGATTTAGTAAATGATTTGCCTTTTGGAAATGAAACTTTAAAAATTGTAAGAGAAAAAAGTGATAAGATAATAAAAGGTAATAAAGAGCAATATTTAATTGAATATGAAAAATATAATTATGATTGGAAAAATCTTCAATTTAGAAACGTGAAATTCATGTATAATGAACTTTCTAAGGATAATATGAATTTTATAAGAAATTTACCACATTGTTTAGAAAAAGAGTATGATAAAGTAAAAATTTTATTTGCACATGGTTCTCCAAATTCTGTGGAAGAATTGCTAAATAGAAATAAAAGAGAATTATTAGAAAAGTATGCAAATGAAATTAATGCAGATGCTCTAATTTTTGGACATACTCATGAGAGAATGTGGTATGAATACATAAATGGAAAATTAGTAATGAATGCTGGTTGCTGTGGAGTTTCACCACATTATTTAGGAAAAGCAGAATATGTGATTCTAGAAATCTGTGAAGGAAAAATAAAAAATATTAATTTAAGACTTATACCTTATGATATAAATTTAGTAAAGAAAAAAATAATAGAAAGCGGAATTCTAGAAGAAGATAAAGTTCTTATGAATTTAACATATTGTGGAATAAATGGGAATGGAGAAGTTAGATATAATTTTTTAAAAGAAGCAAAAGAAATAATGCTTGAAAGAAATATAAGATTAAATAAAAAAGTAGAAAAAGGAATTTACTCATATTTTAAACTATATGATGATGATATTTGGCTTGGGCTTGCAGAAAAATATAAAAAATATTTTGTATTTGAATAAAATATTTTGAATTTTATATGATATAAATTGTTGTATAATTAGTTTTTATATTAAAAAATAAATTTATAAAATAAAAAATTAAGAAGAGGATTATATGAGATTAGATAAATTTTTAAAAGTAAGTAGGGTTATAAAAAGAAGAACTGTTGCAAATGATGCAGCAGATAATGGAAGAATAGCTGTAAATGGGAAAATAGTAAAGCCAAGTTATGAGGTTAAAGTTGGAGACATTGTTGAAATTAAATTTGGTGATAAAATTTCTAAATTTGAGATTTTAAAAATTCCTGCAACTCAAAAGGAATTGACAGATGTTATTAAAATTTTATAGTTTTATAAAAAAATAAAGGAATATCAATAAAATACTAAAATAAAGTTTCATAAAATAAACGATAATATTTATAAACAATAGGTAAAGGAGAATAATTTATGCCAGATTTTGTTCATTTACATGTTCATAGTGAATATAGTCTTTTAGATGGAATGTGTAGAATTAAAGATTTACCTAAAAGAGCAAAAGAGCTAGGAATGAAAGCTATAGCAATAACAGACCATGGTGTAATGTATGGGGCCGTAAATTTTTATAAAGAATGTAAAAAAGAGGGAATAAAACCTATAATTGGTTGTGAAGTATATGTTGCTCCAAGAAGTAGATTTGAAAAAGAAGCAGGAATAGATGATGATTATGCACATCTTATTTTACTTGCTAAGAATAAAACTGGATATCAAAATCTTATAAAACTAGTTTCTTTAAGTTTTACAGAAGGATATTATTATAAACCTCGTATAGATACAGAAATTTTAGAAAAATACAGTGAAGGTTTAGTTTGTCTTAGTGCTTGTTTAGCAGGTAGTGTAAATAAAGCAATTTTAAAAAATAATTTAGAAGAGGCAAAGAATATAGCTTTATGGCATAAAAAAGTTTTTGGAGAAGATTATTATTTAGAAATACAAAATAATGGTTTACCAGAGCAAGTAATGGTAAATCAAAAACTAATTTCATTATCGAGAGAATTAGACATTCCGCTTGTTGGAACAAATGATGCGCATTATTTAAAGAAAGAAGATAGTTATAATCATGAAATTTTACTTTGTATACAAACAGCAAAGAAAATCCATGATGAAGACAGAATGAGATTTGAAACAGATGAATTTTATATAAAATCACCAGAGGAAATGGCTGATTATTTTTCAGCTGTTCCAGAAGCTATTGAAAATACTGTAAAAATAGCAGATAAATGTAATTTTGATTTTGAATTTGGAGTTACTAAACTTCCAAATTATGATGTACCAGAAGGATATAAAACTCATGAAGAATATTTTACAGAATTAACATGGAATGGAATAAAAGAACGATATGGAGAAAATTATAGTGATATAGTAAAACAGAGGACTGAATATGAGCTTGGAATTATTTCAAAAATGGGATATATTGATTATTATTTGATTGTTTGGGATTATATACATTATGCAAAATCAGTTGGAATACCTGTAGGGCCTCGGACGTGGTTCAGGTGCTGGATCAATAGTTGCTTATGCAATAGGAATAACAGATATAGATCCACTTAAATATAATTTGCTTTTTGAAAGATTTTTAAATCCAGAAAGAATTAGTATGCCAGACTTTGATGTTGATTTTTCAGATGAAAGAAGACAAGAAGTAATAGACTATGTTTGTAGAAAGTATGGTAAAGATCATGTTTCACAAATAATAACTTTTGGTACATTATCTGCAAAAAGTGTTATTCGTGATGTTGGAAGAGTTTTGGATGTTCCATATTCAGATGTTGATAAGATTGCAAAAATGATTCCTTTTGAGATTCATATGACAATAGACAAAGCATTAGAAGAAAATAGAGAATTAAGAGAACAATATGAAAATGATGAAACTACAAAACAAATAATAGATATTGCAAAAGGCTTAGAAGGAATGCCTAGAAATGCATCTACACATGCTTGCCGGAGTTGTTATAACCAAAGATCCAGTAGATACTTATGTACCACTTTGTACAAATGATGGAAACGTTGTAGCACAATATACAATGGTTTTATTAGAAGAATTAGGTTTATTAAAAATGGACTTTTTAGGATTAAGAACTTTAAGTGTAATAGCAAACTGTTTAGAACTTGTGAAGAAAAATAGAGGCATAGACGTTATTTTTGATGATAAAATGGATGATCCAAAAGTATATAAATTATGGCAAGAAGGAAAATCTTTTGGAATATTTCAATTTGAAAGCGCTGGAATTACATCATTTATGAAAGAATTAAAACCGGATTGCTTTGAAGATATTGTGGCTGGAGTATCTTTATATAGACCTGGTCCAATGGATCAAATTCCAAGATATATAAAAGGAAAATTGAATCCAGGGCATAATGAATATACGCATCCAGCATTAGAGCCAATATTAAATGTAACGTATGGTTGTATGGTATATCAAGAGCAAGTTATGCAAATAGTAAGAGATTTAGCTGGATATTCTTTAGGTAGAGCAGATTTGGTTAGGCGTGCTATGGGTAAAAAGAAATTAGATGTAATGGCTAAAGAAAGAGAAGTATTTATAAATGGACAAGTAGATGAAAATGGAAATATAGAAGTTCCAGGTTGTGTGAGAAATGGAATAGATGCAGAATCAGCTAATAAAATTTTTGATGAAATGGCTGAATTTGCCAAATATGCTTTTAATAAGTCACATGCAGCAGCTTATGCAGTAATTTCGTACAGAACAGCATATTTAAAAGCATATTATAAAGAAGAATTAATGGCTGCAACTTTAAATAGTTTTTTAGGAAATCTAGATAAGATTCCTGTATATATTCAAGACTGTAAAGATATGGGAATTGAAATTTTAAATCCTAATATAAATGAAAGTGAAACTAAATTTACTGTTGTAGGAGATAAAATTAGATTTGGACTTGGAAGTATAAAAAATGTTGGAGTAGCTGTTATTGATGCAATTGTTGCAGAAAGAGAAAAAAATGGACCATTTGAAAGCTTTACATCTTTTTGCGAAAGAGTAAAAAATGAATCTGTTAATAAAAAATGTATCGAAAGTCTAATAAAAGCGGGAGCTTTTGATGGATTTGGAAAAACTAGAGCAACACTTTTGGCTTCTTTTGAAACAATAATAGACATTATAAATAATGAAAATAAAAATAAAATAGAAAACCAAGTATCTATGTTTGATTTAATGGAAGACGATAATAAAAAAATAGAGGTACAAAAATATAAATTTATAGAAAAAGAAGAAATGGATATTAAAGAATTACTAAGCTTGGAAAAGGAGATGCTAGGAGTATATATATCAGGACATCCATTAGATAAAATGAGAAATGCTATTGAAAAATATACTAATATATCTACATTAAATATGATAAAAATTAATGAAGATGTAGAAGCTTTTGGAGAAAGTAAAGAATACAAAGATGGACAAAATATTAAATTTGTTGGAATTATTTCAAAAGTAACAAAAAAATTTACAAGAAAAAATACAACAATGGCTTTTGTAACTTTAGAAGATTTTTATGGATCTGCAGAAATTATAATTTTTGATAGCATTTATTCAAAAGTAAGCAATATCATAATTGAAGATAACATTATTTTAGTTGATGGAAGGTTAAGTATAAGAGAAGATGAACCTGTAAAAATTGTAGCATCAAATGTTAAAGAATTCTCGCAAGATATTTTAGATGAAACAAGTAAAAAGTCTGAAACTAAGTTAAATACAATAAAAACATTAAATATTAATATTACAAATTTAACAGAAGAACAAAAGCAAAGATTAAGAGGTACAATAAAGTTTTTCACAGGTGATAGATTAAATGTAAAATTAGAAATAACTGATAATGGTGAAATAAAACCTTGTGGAGGGATATATTTAACAGATAAGATTTTAGAAGTATTTCAAAATTTAGTATCAAAGGAAAATATTGTCTTAAAATAATATATGTATTAATTCTTAGATTTTTATAGCATAATAACATATTTGATTTTTTGAAAACATAGCTATTTTTTCATAAGTACGGTATGTTTTGTATAGAATAAAGAGAAGAAAAATTAAATAATTTTTTAAATTTGCAAGTTACATATTGCAAGTGAAGTTAAAAGATAATATAATTTGTGTGAAAAAAGTAGAATAGGAGTAATATTTATGAGAAAAGAAGACGGATTATCGATTATATCTTTGATAATTATAATAATAATATTAATAATTATAGCTTTTATTGCTGCACATAAGATTTTTGGAGAAAATGGACTTGTAGATAATTATAAAAAAGCAGATACAGAATATAATAAAAGTGAGATAGCAGATAAATTAAATCTTATAATTAAAGAAAAATATGTATTAGATTATAAATATGCTTTAGAAAATAAGAAAAATATTGATGAGATTTTTAATGAACAAGCTCTTATGAACTATCTTTTAGAAAATAAATATATAGAACAATTAAAAGATATAAAAGACAATTTAGTTCAAGACCAATATTATATAAATCCAGACTCATTAAATAGTGATATTGCAACAAATGCGATAAATAAAAATGGTTCTGAAGGGAATGGAACAAAAATATTTAAAATAAAGAAGGAAAATGATAAATATAATATATATTTTGTTAATAAATATGGAGATGAAGAAAATTTAGGTGAACTTGTAATGAAGCCAGAAGTATAAAATGTAGATAAAGAAATAAATAGAAAATCAAAGATTAGTCTTTATAAAAGTATAAATTTTATAGCTAAAACAATTTAAAACAAATAGTTAAAAAATAAAAAATCTCTTATCATTCATTGATAAGAGATTTTTGTATTATTAGAAATAATATCTTATAATAAAATTATATATTAAATTTTATATTATTATTTATTATTTAATCCTAAGCCGTAAATATCTTGTTCTATTAGTAATTTAGCTCTTTTAGCTGTTTTTGGATTATCAGAATTTAAAGAGTTTTCAATGAATTCAGGGTGGTCAATTAAAAATTTTTTCATAGAAGCCATTTGATCTTTTTTAAATTCTCTTAAAATCTCTAATTGTTTTTCATTAATTATGTTTAACTCTAAAGCCTTTAAAAATAAGTCATCATTTATTTTTATAAGAGAATGTACTGTAACATTACAATCTGTTAAAACTTGTGTTCCGCCATCCATTCTATCTATTACAAAAAGCGCATGTTTGATTTTTGAACCAAGATTTTCTATTGCTGGAATCCAAGCTCTTGTAAAACTAGCTGATTGATTCAATAAATCAGCTACATGTAAGAAGTTTTTATTTTCTATTTTTGAAATAATAATATTTTTTGTAAAATCAAAACTACTTTCAACAGTTGTTAAATCTTTATATATGGTGACATGTGGTTTATTTAAAAGATAAGCAACCATGTTAGAAAAGAACCAATCCCTTCTTTCACCACCAGATATATAATCAATTGAATTTGTATCAATATGATTTTTTATATATTCTACCATAGTATCTATAGTTGTTTTATATATATTATTTGTATTATAGTGATTTAAAACTTTTGTAAAAATATGATTTGGTATGTTTTCTTTAGATTCATTTTCAAGTTCGTTATCTATAAAGTTTAAAAGGTCTTTTGAATCAGCATCACTTCCATAAAAAAATTCTGCATTTACAAAATATGGCCCAATTTTTCCTGAAGTATACCAAAAAGGTTCATTTTCTTTGGCAATATTAAAAGCATGTGTTTCAAACAATAGATTTGTTAAATCTTTCATAATTATTAATTCCTCCAAATAATTTTTTATCAAAAATAAAGTAAAATCATAATTTTTGTTATTTCTTGTATATAATATAGTAAAAATAAAAAAAAGTCAATTAAAAAAGCAAATAGGCAGGTATAGTATAACCTGCCTTTGCTTTTAAATCAGTTCAAGTCTGCAAACAACGATATCTTCCTCTAAATCGTAAATCTTGTTTCCAATTCGAGTAAGCGTTTCAGGAAATTTAACTTCTTCAATGTTTGTGACGGGAACTTTAAGTGTGCATACATAGTTACCACGAAAGATTTTGTCTTCGAAGACTACTTCACTTCCTGAGTTTAGTTCTTTTAAAATAGTAAGACCTGAAATTACTGATAACATAGAGAATCCTCCTTGTATATAAATTCTAATTTGAAGGTCAAAGACCTTATAGTCCAAATAATATTATATCATAATTTACATAAAAAGTAAAATTTAATGAAAACTGTAAATAAAATTATGTTTTCTAACATATAAATTTTCAAAAAATAAAGCTATGAAAAAATAGAAAAGCATTATTTTTTATATTGAAAAATAACAGTATAAATGATAAAATGTTGAAAATTATTTAGGGAGGAAATAAAATAATGAGTACATTATTAAAAAATGGAACTGTAATTGATTATGCACAAAAAATAGAAAAAAAATTAGATATACTAATTGAAAATGACAAAATTGTTAAGCTTGCTGAAAATTTAGAAATATCAGCAGATAAAGTTATTGATTGTACAGGGTTAATTATTATGCCTGGAATGATTGATATGCATTGCCATTTAAGAGAACCAGGTGGAGAACACAAGGAAACTATAGAAACAGGATCTAGAAGTGCTGTTGCTGGTGGATTTACAACTATTTGTCCTATGCCAAATACAAATCCAACACCTGATAGCGCTATTGTTTTGGAAAAAATTATAGCAGAAGCTAAAAGAGTTAATCTTTGTAATGTATTACCTTTTTCAAGCGTAACAAAAGGTGAAAAAGGACAGGAATTAGTAGACTTTAAATCACAATTAGAAGCAGGAGCTATTGCTTTTTCAGATGATGGAATGCCTGTTGAAAATGCAAGAATGATTAGAGAAGCAATGATAGAAGCAAATAAATTAGGAAGTTTTATTTCAGAACATT
>ERZ809224.597-NODE-597-length-32824-cov-9.647533_pt1 | contig 32824 bp, 25 predicted proteins | sample MGYA00520513_ERZ809224 | MGnify/ENA primary metagenome ERZ809224 (study PRJEB31576, sample SAMEA3212658) | Homo sapiens | biome: human-gut; feature: human gut; material: fecal | place: Sweden | collected 2012 ... | reverse complement strand
TTCTCCTGACCGTTAAATCCATAGCGGTATAATGTCCTGCCAAACCGTTTGGGCATCGGAAAACCGAAGGGGTAGTAATCGGTATAGAAATACATTTCCGGCGAATACCCCATCTCACCGTTTGTTACCAATTTTTCTAATTTCCTGTCTAAGAGGGTGGCATGCACGTTCCCGAGATGGTCCGTCAATTCATATTGGCGATGGCCCAGCCGCCGGGTGTAATTTTCAGAGGGTTGCGGAGAAGCAAACGTTTCTTCCTCCCTGCGCAAAATAGTCTTTTGGAATATCCCCAATCTTCCGCTACCGCCGTAAATGCTTTGCTCTACCACAATAAGGCGGTTCGCGGTTAATCCGTAAGTAGCTATGATGTTTCCATTGGGGTCGTGTATATTATACTGGTTGCCCCCATTACGACCCTGGCTTTTTTTAACCTCACGCTCTCCCAAAGCAGTGTAGCGGAAAGTTAGTTCCGCACCGTTCGCTTTTTTTACCGAGCGAACTTTTCCTGAAGCGTTCCATTCGATAGTCATCTTTTCGTTCTCGTCATAAACCAGGTTGCCGGTGGCATCGTATTGGTATACGGAGGATCCTATTCCGTAAGCCTGAATGTTATTGAGCCGGTTGGTACGGGGCTGATAGTAATACTGAATTTGGTGAAGATCGTAAGCCCCATCGTCCAGTCGATGCAAATATACTAAATTCCCGTTAAAATCATAGCGGTAAATGGTTTTATATTGCTGGGAGAGAGGCGACCACGTGTCGTTGCCCGCTAAGGTAGCGGTTTCCATGAACATGATACGGTTGAGCTTGTCATACCTGAACGCCTTCATGATAGAAGAAGGCCGGGCGTGGGTGGACATGCCGGAAATATTCCCGTTGTACAGATCCCTGCCCGGTTCATGGTAATCCAGCCAGAAGAGAGAGCTGCCCTGGCGCACGGGTTTATAATCATTAGCATAATATTGTAAGGTGTACCCGAAAGCGTCATTGGCGAAAGTGCTGTTGCCGGTAAGAGCCTGATTGCCGTCCTGCCCGATGTCGCGCTGAGGATCCCTCTGATAGCTGTTCATGGCTTTGAGCCAGCCCCGTATGGTATAAGCGTAATCAAGACCCTGGATTTGTTTTTCGCCCAACTCGGTCCTGGCTAAAGGACCATGGGGAAGGTAAAAATAGCGGGCATCATGGTGCCAGATTTGGTTATCCTGGGAAGTTAATACATGGGTGAGGCGGTTATCGGCATCATAGCGGTAACGATGGATAAACTGGTCGTCCTTTCCCTTCTCATACCAGAATTTGTTGACGTTCCCGCTGATCAGGTCGTATTCATAGTCCATGGTGATCATTTCCTTGCCGAATCCGGAAAAGTCAGGGATCTGACGGATAAAGGTTCCCACATTTCCATGGAAGTCATAACTGTAATGACTCGCTGACTGTATCGCGCTGCCGTCCTGCTCGTAATAACTTAAAGCGGCGATGCGGTTTCTCAGGTTCGATTGCCCAAGATTCGGAACCAGTGGAATATCATACGTAGTCCTGGTAATTTCGGTACGCTGTCCGTTGAGTATGAAAGCAGCCAGCGCCTGCGGATCAGCGGCCAGTTTTTGGTCAACCGGGGCGGTATTGGCCACCTGTCCCGTTTCAGTGATCCGTCCCTGGTCGTCGTAAAGGGTATAGGTGTATGTAGAACTACTCTTTTGTTTTGGATTACTGCTCAACACCGGACGGGAAAGAATATCGTAATAAATATCGGTTTCCGCGTCATGGTCGGGAAGATAACTGGTGATCACCTGATCGAGCGTATTGTACCGGTAATTGGTGGACATCGTGTGGGCGGGATGTACGAATCCGGCCATATTTTCATAGGAGTCCACGGTCCGGCGGTATCGCCTTACCGCCTCCAGCATACTTTCATTTTCAATCAATGCCACGCCCAGAGGCGGTACCGTCCTGATCAGATTCCCTGCCTGATCGTAATAATAAAGGGTAAAAAGATACTCCTCGTTTTGATAATTGATGATCATTTGATCAAGCTGTATATTATCCAGGCAGTGGTCCGGGTATAATCCGCGTTTGGTCTCCACCATGACGTCGAGCGCCTCTTCTTTAGCCCGGGTGTTGAGGCTTGCCGCTTCCAATTCGTTCTTTTTTTTGCATTGGGCTAACCAGTCTTCGTCAGCCGGAGTACACCGGAAACGCGCGGGGAAATCATATTCTACCCACACAATCGTATCATTATAGTTTTCGAGCAGATAGTTATAGCGGGTGAACATACAGAATTTCTTCCAGTAATCCACATCCGTTTTTATGTTTTCTTCCTCAAGGGCTTTAGAAATAGCCTCGCGGTCGGAGGCGAAAGTAAGGCCGGCCGTATTAAGGAATTCCTGAAAATTATTGCATCCGCAGTCCAAGAAATTATCTTCTTTCGGGAATACGATCATAGGCAGGATGTATTTACCATTCATATCACAACCTATACTTTCAAAAATCCATCTGAATGATCTTTCTTCAAAAAGCTGCCGGCGTGTAAAATCCATTTTATATGCACTCTCCATACATCCAACTTTTTGGCAGAGCTTGATTAATTCGTCTTTTATATCCTGCCAACGGCTGTCCTGCTCCTTTATGTCACAGCTTTCAGCTAGATAATCCCGCAATTCGAGCATCCACTGGTTGGCGTACGCCTCGCACTCGTCCATACAATTTTCCGTGAGTTCCGTCACACTGATATTGAGCATCTCCTGCGCATTATCGCGATTAAGCCCGTAAGCGGGATTACATAAGAACCTGATCTCAAAGCCTTCCATGGTGAGTGGCCGGTTCCGGCAGGCGGGATCCGCGTAAAGGTAATACTTACAACTTTCCAGCGCGTCTTCAGGATAATCTCCGGTATGCCATTCCCTCTGATCCTTGGCTAAAGGTTCTTTATATAGCGCGTATTCATTATAACAGTTTGTGAAGAACGTGGCCTTGGTTTCTTCTTTCAGGTAAAGATATATATTCCGGAAGAGGATCCACCGGGCATCGTCCTTGCTACAGCTATATTGTTCTGCTATTTCGGGTAGTATGCCCTCTTGCATGCTGATAAATGCTTCCCTTACGTCAAAAAGGACAGAGGGACCGCTACCTACGCTTATCCTGTCCGGATCGAAAAGAAGATACCACACACTTGCGAAATACTTACGGTTATTCTGTTCCCACGTCAGGTAATTTTTCATTCTGTCCATGATATATTCCCTCATTTCCGCAGCGCTTTTCTCACAACACTTTTTTACACCTGCCTCAAAATAGGGATCCATTAAACCCGGCTTAAACGGTTGATAACCTTCCTTGTCAGGGTCATTCGTAATACTGCCGCCAGGATTCAAATTCATCCCGAGCGGATTTAACAGTCCATATCCGTCCGCTTCCTTAAACGACGTGATATTCATCATCAGGTTGTCAAAACCGTTTTGTAGGGAAGTATCGCCACAGGCGCATTTCAGTTCGTAAATACTCCTTTCGGGATGGTAGGCAAACATCTGAAGGGAATATTGTTCGTCCCAGTTATTCCGGAGGCTGTCCCATAACCGGTTATATCGATCCGGATCCGAAGAAGGTATTCCGAACAGGCTTAGCATGGATCGTATCCAGGGATCATTACTTAAAGAAGAAGTGGATATCCTGTTCAGAAAATTATTCCGTCCTGAAAAATCATAAACATTTTCCAAACTGTCGGGCGGACAACGGTAAGTGATATTATCGAAATACTGTCCACCCGGGCTCATATCCCGCAACATGCTTTCATACCAGGCTTCGCACTGGGTTTGATAGGTGACGGGAGGATTTTCGCATTGCTCCATACAGTCCGTAAATTCCTTTTTGCTATAGTCCGGTTCACTGTAATTCAGGGTCTGCATACAGTACTCTTCGCAAATAGTATAACAGGGCGCGGGTTGTACGGGAATGTACGGGGCGCATTGATCCATCACGGCACGGTAATTATCCAGCATACCCTCAAGGTTCCCGTCATAAATAGCGACTTCCTTATGAAGTAAATAGTTTCCTATACCGAGAGTGGCTTCAAAGAAATATTTCTTTTCCCCGTTTACAATATCGGTCTGATAAAAAATATATTTCATTTTATCGGGATCCCACAGGCTCACAACGATCTTATAGTAACATTCGAGGCAAACCTGCTTTACCTGGCAGAATTCGCAAATCCGGGAAGCCGGATTAAAATAGTACTCAAAAGTATAGGTGCCGTTAGCGGAGACTAAAATGGTGCGGTTATCTTCCCGGCTTTCTTCGTCGTAATAAATAGTTTCCGAGAACCTCCGGGGTTCGGGCGCTCCGTCGATGGGCAACAGGTTATCGCCTCCTGTTCCGAGGGAAGTGGCGATGAGCCGTTCCTGCATATCGTAATATTCGATCGTGGTCATATCATTAGCATCCACAGTGATCACTTTCTGGTAATGGGAAGCATCCCCGACTTCATTTCCGAAAAGCCTGTCCAGTTCCGATTGAGTTGGATTTCCGTAATAATAGCGCGTTTCGTGACCACTTCCTAAAGCAAAATCCTGTCCGGGAGCGGAGACCGAATGGATCCGGTCGGTACCGTCATTGCGATACCGGATATGGGAATAAACATATCCCTGATCGGCGGGAACCTGTGCTACATTAACGGCATAAAGTCGGTTCAAAAATGAGTTAGCCGGTGAATAATACCGGCTCCAGCCGCCACGTTCCGGAAAGGGATCCGGATTTCCTATTTTATCGTCCGTATCATATTGACTTTTTTCCATAGGCCCGTTGAATTGTCCGTTGGAGCTTCCTCCGGTCCCGTAATAATGCATTCCGGTTCCGGAAGTGGGAACCGGTAAACTTTTCAGGGCAGGACGCCCCATGTGGTCATAAAATGTTTCAGTGATACGGGCAATTTCCGGATCATTGCCGAATACGACCTGCTGGCGGTCACGCAGTGTTCCGTCAAAGAAAGTAATAGCTTCACTCCTTTTCCCCTCCTCGGCGAACATACCTGTATATTGCCAGCTCATATCCTGCTCCAACCCATCGTAATCGTAGCGTATTTCGGGCCCGGGCTGCGGGAGAGAGGTACCCGAACCCGCCGCATGGCTCCAGAATCCCGTATAAAGATTAGTGGTGGTGGGAATATAGATTCCCCGGACTCTAAACAAAACGCTTCCTTTAGGATAAGCAAGCGGAACCACGTAATAGTTCTGACTTGTATTGACCCGGGTAGCGTTTTTAAAATCGAAAGGGATATTATCCCGGTGCGAAGGATTATCAATGAAAAGCCATTCCACATCATAACTTTCATATCCGGCATAATAGTCCCAGGTAATAAGTAATTCGCGGGAACTTCTTCCCGCCACGCCCGTTACCGAAGTCGGAGCAAGCGTTATCCGCATGTCCTCCACACGGTAAGTATTTATTTGTAATTCCAGGATCAGGTCATCGGGAGTAGTCCCCAGGACCTCCAAGATTTTCAGTGAAGCGGAAGTATAGACCTGATTCCCGTATTTCCTGAGATCGATATCCTGATAAATGCCATTCACTCTGTATGTAACCTGTAATTCGTCCGTATACACATCTTTCCCGCCGGTTCCATAATTAAGGGTGATTTCATATCTGACGCTATAGGTTTCGGTATTATGGAGTTCCTCGCGGTCTTCCGCCAGATATAACTTAGCATGAATATGGCTGGACTGGATTTTCCAATAGGGAAGATCGTTTTTCGGCAATGCGATATTCATGGTTTTATTCCGGCTGATTTGCGCACCCCGGAGATAGGACATGTAAAGTTCTTCACTTCCTTTCAGAATAACAGGTATTCCAACCCAAAAAATAAAGGAGAGAATAAGTATAATAATATTTTTTTTCATAATTTTACTATAAGTTTGGATTTGACAGTGAAAGCTACGGCATTGCGGCAACCTGATAGTTATAAGAGGGAAGAGAATAATCGCACCGGAAGCGGAGAAAGTGGTATTCGCCTTTCCCGTTCCATACTTCAAGATAATAAAACGGACCATAATCCATCATATCGTTCGGGACCTGATTCAAATTAATGGTTACCCAGTTTTCCCTTCTTCTGATGGGGACTTTAGGTATCGTTGCATTATTTATAACATTCCCGTTATCATCAGTTTGTACAAGGATTTGCCGGTTCTTATCCAAAATCCGGAACCTCAGTCCCTGTTCGGGAGACACCTGGTATAATTCCGTGTAATGGATCATGATATATTTATCAAAAGCCATCTGATAACTTCCATCCAGTTTTTCTTTCAATTCAGCGAACCGGTTATTATATTTTAAAATGTATTGATATTGTGGGGCCGATTGCGTAAAATAAAAACTTGCAGTGACACGGCTCCCGTCTTTCAGTGATGTAACCTGCCAGGCATATTGTACGTTATTTTTAAACCAGGGAGCATTCCACGGATAATAAGTGTAATAATTATTGATTTCTTTTATCTGGGAAAGCGGAGTGTTAAGTTTAAGGGCTTCTTCGACGGACTGGCCGGACTTCATTTCTACCAGGATGAAGTTATAGGGAGTATGGTCGCGGAGGCTGTCGGTCCAGACGAACATCAAAGGTTGTGCGGGATCAAAAGAAAGTTTATGCCCGTTAGGAGGAAAGGCTATCTTAAGTTCTTTATCCAAGGTTTCGGTATTGGCCGCATGCAATAGCAACGAACCTAGAAAGAAGCATAATAATCCGATTATTTTTTTCATAAGATCTTTTTGAATTAATGTTTCAGGTTTTGACGCGTAGTTTGCAATGTCATCACTCCTCTCTCGGTTTCTTTTTTAACCTGTACCAAAATGCCTTCTTCATCATAATTATAAAAAGAGGCATAGTTGTTTTCGTCCATTTCCGCTATCAGCCGGTAAGTGGAAGGATCATACACATAACTTCTCATATTGGCACCGGCCGGCAGTATGCGGACATCATCAAAATAAAAATTATGGGAATCATTCCTCCTGAGAATAATACTAAGCGAGAGCTGATTATTTTGAGGAACAGTAAATTCAAATTCAACTTTCTGCCATCCGTCTATACTGCCCTGGATTTCTATGTTACTGATGGTAACATTACCTACTGTGGCATTGAAAGCAGCCCCTTTAATTGCGGAGAGTTCATATAAATTAGAACTGACCCAACATGAGAAAAGGTAAGTCTTTCCCCGTTGCAATGTCATTACGCCATTATTAATTGCCGCGGATAAATCCGTTTGCAGATTGACGTTAAAAGAAAGATTAGAATGCCTTACCGACTTTTTACCGGTATGCCCTCCGTCCACTATGGTACCCCCAGTATATAGGAAATGCCCTCTTTGCTTATTGGCGATGGAAGTCCCCGCGAGGTCATTCTCAAAGCTGTCGTATCCGATTTCGCAATAACGGGCATTGTTGGCCATCGCTGTCGCAAGCGAATTTTTATAGCCGTATAAGGCGGATGAATAGATTCCAAGGGCGTTCCTGTTTTCTATTTCAAAATTAAAAGGACTGAACTTGGTAATTTCAGCGGACCATTTCCAGGGATCCTGTATATTTTCGGCATTTCCTCCCTGATGCAGGAAATAGCTGAAAGATTCGAAGGTTCCGTCGTAAGCGGCATTGGTCATATAATCGGGATATTCGCCCGTTTGTTTCCGTTCGGTGATAAAAACATTGGAGCGCAAGGGCCTGTTGATATTTCTGATTCCCAGATAGTGTTCCTGCCCGTTATTGGGTGCGGAGACTCCTACGTCCCGATAAGGATAAATCCATTGGTTGCCGAATTCCACGGCCGATGCCAGCAACATTCCGTCCTGGCATTCGGGAAATATACTACGAGGATCGGACCACGGATAAATTCCTATTCTGGAACCATTTCTGAAAATTTCCACCTGAGATCCCCTTTTATAAAACCTGAATGATTCGACAGGATAAGCAGCCAAATTAGAAGGCGTATTTACGACGACATAAGAAAGGTTATTTTGAATAATACTCCCTTCAGGAATAGAACAAATATCTCCCATCACTCTTTCATCACTGGCGAAATAAAGCCTGTTTTGATAGAAAAAAACTTTGGCGTAACGTTGGGTGCCTTGGCAATCGGTGTAGGTAATACACTTATCGGGTTTATCATTAAAGGTTTGGAATAGCGGAAACCTTCTCTCCGCTACCGGATCGGTAAGCGAAAGAGTAGAGGCCGCGACAGCGTTTAACTGGTTGCTTTTTCCCGAACGATAGATTTCAAATTCGGAGGGATAAACAGACCGGTTGGTTCCCGCCGCATCCCAGTATTTTACATTGGTATTCTGAGCGCTTCCGCCGATATTATCAAGCGTAACAGGATTATTATTATAAATAAACCTGTCATACTGCCTGAAAGGTGTAAGCGTATTATACGTATTCCATGTTCTCATATAGGCTGCCCTGTAGTTGTCGGCCCCGCTTCCCATATTGTCATGAAACCAGTAAGCCGGCATCGTATAATTGTATACCGGTTTATCAAATTCGTTGGTGACGGAGCTCATCAGCGCTTCGCCGGTATAGGGATCGAAGTGAATATTAGTAGTCGTAATTTTCGAACCGTTATTATAGGCAACTGTCTTTTCCAGAATACCCGAATTATAAATTACCTTGGCCGTAGAAACGGAGCGCACTGTCTCTTCGAAAGAATCGACGGACGGCATAGCCGATACGCCCGGCAGTGGTACAAGGTTGGAAGCCAGCATCACGTTGGCTGCCACTCCTGCCCCTCTGCTCACCGTATGATTCTCGCGCATATCCACCACGAAATCAAACATTTGCCCCAATCGTTTTTTTTCAGCTACGGCATCTTCCGTTAATACGCTAACATGATTATCCAGCTTACGGATGCCGCGTACCTTTTTCTCTTTATAATAATATTCCACAGAAGATATAGGTCCGGTATTATCGATCATAGAAGCCAATTCGCTATCGTTAGCCGTATATTGATATGGATAAGTGGCAACAGAGCGGGTTTTCCCATGCATGTCATTCAATTCTACCAAATAACCCTGTGAATAAGCGGATGAAGAGACCTGCTTAAATCCGGCCGTGATGATATTCAATATACCGGGAACAGGATCTATCTCAACCTGGAGGCGTGTCTGCGAAACGGTGATCGGAAAATCATAAGCGGTATAGAAACGGTTCACCTGGATTCCGGATGTGGATAACCGCACATTAGAAGGGGTATATGTCCTGACGATCACCTGGCTATATCCTACGTTCGCTCCCGGGAAATAGCTTTCCCCATAGGGAACTTCGCTGTATATCTCATCTTCTTTGAAGAAAAGTCCGGTACTTTCATCATATACCGGATATCGTAAGGCGGTCTCTTCCGCCCCTACCATGGGTTCATATTCAGCTACTCCGGAGCTGATCATTTTGCCGTTTTCCATTTTCCTGTAAACATATTCGCGCCTGTATTGTGCCGGATCCGATTTATCCCAGTTATCATTTAAGGTTATGCTCTTTACCCTTGCCCCGCCTCCGTATTTTATTTTATCGGGTACGTTGAGCCTTAAATAAGAAACCATATCAGACGTATTCAGCAATTGATTAAAATAGGAAGTTTTATTTACGCAATAGCGATAAAAATTATCATTTCCGTACATCGCATTCGCCTGTGCCACGATACCCTGTGAAACCAATGCATTGAAAAAGGTTTTGATATCACTTTGGGTATCGTTTGCATCGTAGCCGTTAAACAGAATATCCGGACGGTTATTCCTGAGATGCTGGAGACACAGGAAATAAATAGGGTGGATATTGTAAGCGTCAAATTTTTCAACTTCGACATAACCCTCGGTATTACTTACCTTACGGGCCGTTTCAGGCTTCACTTTAATATAGCCCTGTACATAATCGGGTTCTTTTATTTGATCCGTAGCCCTGACCGATGCTTTAAAGAACATCAGGTTGTGATCAAACCCGGTTACATATTCTTTGGGGTCCCGCCCCGACTCTATCTGAAAATAGACATAGTGAGGCCCTTTACCGGTGAAAGGAGAAGTGCGGGTCAGCCGGGCCATATACATGGCCTGTTTATTTTGCACATAGGCATAATCTCCGCTTTCATATTCGACATCAATCGTTCCGCCCGAAGGAAGCCGGATGCCGGAAAGAGACCACGCTCTTGCCCAACGGTCTTGCTGCGCTTTATTATTCTGACTTACATAATGTTCAAAATAATTTGCATTACCTTTGTAATTGCCCCATCTGTCCATTTTTACCGGATCGTAATTGTAGTTATCATTGGAAAAATAGGTAAAAACATAGGGGTTCTCCTTCCCTTTTTCATTAGCAGCGTAAGTAAAATACACCTTTTTCAAGGTGAGTTTCCCTCTTTCTCTGGTACTGGTCGGGAGGGAACTGTTAGGTACGTTATTACACAAACTGTAATCATATTCGAAATGAACGGTTTTGATCGGGACGGACAAATCTTCCCGGGAATATAAGCGGATACTGTCTAATTTACGCAAGTGCACGGTTCCTAATCCGCCTTCTCTTTCATTTTTTGCTTCACCCGCATCTTTCCGCTCACTGGTGTAAAAGACCGCTTTATGGGTTTTGGTGGTGATTTCCGATAAATAGGAAATCTCTTTCTCTCCGTAAGTATAGTTCCCTTTATCGTCCTGCCGGTTTGAAACATCGCCGATCATCAGATGTGCTCCTTTAAAAGGAAACCGCCATTTGTAAGGCTGGATTTGCGTGTAATCAAATTTCACCCAGTACCCGAAATCATCATCGCTGGGACCGTTTCCCGTCCGGTCCACATAGTCAGGCGATGTAATATATTGAATAGGATACGTATAGGCATAGGCGGGTGTAGTTGTGGACGTATAGAGCCGTTCTTTCCCCATCCTCTGGGTCATATTAGCATCCGGATCTACACAAACGTCAGGATATGATTCCACTGTACTCTTTTTGAGCGCTGTGGATATATTTTGAGACGGTAAGGAAAAGGCTACTTCTTTTTCTACTAGGTTGTATAATGGTTTCCCGTATGTAAACCGTTCCCCGTTCCCATTAACCACTGTAAACCGGTCCACATGATCTTTATTTTTGGTACCGTTCGTACTACCCCTGGTTTCATACTCTATATTATAAGTTCTTTTGGTGCGCTCCTGCTGAACAAAACTTCTCATATCCTGATCTTTTCCTCCGTTATTTCTCAGTGTTCGTGAAATATTGTATATCCGTTTTTTAATGCCGAAAAGGGAAGCGCCTATATTTTTCTTCAAAGGGAAACTGACCGCATTTTCTCCCAGAAGATTATTCAAGTATTCATCAGGCGTGGCAGTCTTTTCCCCGTTCATTTTAAAATAAAACGGTTCATACAATGCCGGTTCAACACCTTCCGGGTCTTCTGCTTTCCGGTTGCCATATTCCCTTTTGCTTTTATAGGCCAATAACTTGTCGTAACCGGCACTCCAGTCGCCGTTACTGCCGGTACTCTCTGAATTGGCTATGGCTGCTCCGGCCTGCGAACCTTCACCCAAGGCCAAATCACCTCCTATATCCATAGTAGCACTAGTGTTTTCCACGTAATTATCAAAAAAATGCCCGTAATCAGATCTGTAAGCCCTGAAATTTCCATTCAGGAGTTCTCCGTTAATCGTGTAAATATCATGGGTGACCACAGGGAGAGGAAGATTGAGCGAATACTCATCAACTCCCAGATCTTTTTCCCGGTTGTAATCCTGTAAGGAAGTTTTGGTGGCGTTATGCGTATATAGCAGTCCGTAGGCTGGTGTTTGTATAGGACGGGATTGTGTTTGCTGGATACAGACACTGGCGGCAATCCTGCCGAAACCTTCCACGAATGCTCCCGCACCTCCAAACTGAAAAGAAGCGGCAAATGTATTGGTTATGAGAGGTACGCTTACCGGTGGAAGCGTGGAAGCTGTTGAAAACGATGCGCCGATCCGTGTCCCTATTTCTGAAACAGCATTTTGATTGACCCCGTTTTTATCTTCTGCCATGTGTGATTTGTATACTTTGAGCGTGATCTGGTTTCCGAAAGTATAGGCTCCGCTTTTGCTATTGTAACCGAAATTACCTCCGATGGTCAGGTTCTTGGAAATTTTTCCACTCATGGAAAAACTCGGTGATATTCCGTTATTGGAATCGAAATTAATTCCCAAATTGCCGGTTACGATCTTATTCCGCTTCTTTTTGATTTCATCCGGCCGGACATAGGAAGCGGAAACACCATAATGGTTGCTGAGCGAAATACCCATATAAGTGTTATAAACTATAGAACTGGCAAGGTTAGCTCCGATCCCGAAATTCGCCCCGAAAACTTCCACTCCCCCACCGGGCGAGAAAATAAAAGTATTGTTATTTCTGCGTTTGTGAATTTTCGTAACTTGATCTCCATTGCTGTCATCCGGAATACCACGTACCTGCCGGTTAATAGCGCCGGGATTTAGGTTCCATCCCAGGCCTACCCAGGACGCTTCATGTTCCATACCAATACCGGAGTTATAGTTTAAATTGACCGGATAACCGCCGTTGGGGCCGGGCACTACCAGCAAAGGAATGGTATAATGAAAATTACCACTAAAAAGATCCACCATACTGTCAGTATCCAATGGGGTGAAACCCGCCATTTCCGGTTGGCTCGGACCGCCCGTTAAGGCTAATAAGCGGAGAGGCATTAAAAACTCCAAAATAAAATTAAGTAATACCCATACGGATATGAACTTTACAAACTTACTGTTCCTGATTTTTAGAATCATAACTTACTATAAATTAAATAATTACTTTTCGTAAAAATTGAAAATAGATTTGGGGTCAACAAAAGATAGTAAAATAGCAGGACAAATATATTTTTTTCCCGGTTAGTTTCGTAAAAAAGTTATGAATATTTTTACACAAAAATGAGTACAACCAATAACTATAAGATTATCATATATTTAATAGAAAATTGAGTTATAAATTTAATTAATAATATATAATATATATAATTATTATTATCTAATAATATTGTAATACACAATATATTCCACTATAATGGCATCTTAAAAAAGAACAAAATTGACAAAATAAGTATTTTTTGTTTTAAATTTCTTATTTATTTATATTATATTGATTATAATATGATAATCTTAGTTGCATCTATAATTATAAGCTATTAAGAGGAAGGATCATAATTTCATATCTGATAAATTCCTTATAAATTAAAAAACAAATGAAATTCGGCAGGGCCAGAGTTCTCATCTACTCAAACCACATGATTGTCAACCTGAGGTAATATAAGGTAAAAAATCAGTAACCCATTATAACCATTTTTTCCTTTTGAAATAAAAATAGGGTAAAATGGCGCATAAAACCATTAGAATGATGACAAGGGGATATGCGAAATTCCATTTGAGCTCCGGCATAACCTCAAAATTCATTCCGTATATTCCCGCCACAAGGGTGGGCAATGCGATACATATAGTGGCGACGGTAAGGATTTTAAAGATCCGGTTTTGCTCGAAGTCTATTTTATTATTGATATGATCCTGCAGATCCCTGAGCCTTTCCAGATTAAACTGGATATAATCGGATACCACAATCATATCGTCTAATTCCGTATTGATGGTATCTTTGATCACGGCCGTCGTCCCGAAATCAGTTTTCTTACAGAGATGGAAAAGACGTATGGCTTCATTTAAAGATTCTTTGATCAGCAGATTATTAAAACTATATCCGGTAATGATGTTCATATCCTTATCGGTAAAAGTATTGTCAACCAAAACTTTGCCTGCGATAACCTTGATTCTTTTAGCAAGATTCTCGGTAATATCGGCGTAATAGTCCGAAATAAATTCAAAAGGCAATTTGAATATATCGTGATCTATATCCGTTAATTTCCGGAGATCGAAAACTTTATTGGCATATATGGCCGTGAAATATTCGTCCAGGACAGAACTTGTAAAAAAGAACACCCTATTGGACGCCATAATAAAAAACACAGGTTCTTCCGTCATTTTTCCTTCTTTATTGAAATAAGGAAGAGAGAAGTGAAAAGAGATCTGATCATCCGATTCCAATAAGTGGGAACTGATCTCAATATCCTCATAATGTGACATTATAGAAAAATCGAGATTGAAATTTTTCCTAAGCCATTCCCTATCCTCCATGGTTGAATCCTGAAATTGGGCAATGCTAAAATTCATTTTTTCATCCGTAATTTCATTCACACTATGGACACTTACTATTCTATTGTTTTTATACACCAATTCAATCATATCAATATGAATTTAAGGAGGACTACGGATCTTCGATTAATAATAAATGCAGAACGATTATTTGAGATATTCCAAAATGACTTTTAATCAATTGTGAAACCGGATTCTACTCCCAATGATGATTCTATAAGAAATCAATCGTGCTTTATAAATCCTATCCTTACTCCGTTAGGATCTTCGGCTAAGGCAAAACTACCGACCAGTGTGGGTTGGGGTTCCTGAAGTATTTTCACACCTTTTGATTTTAATTCCGCCACGGTCGCTTCCATATCCTCAATTTCCATTCCAATATCATAGAAACCCACCTGGTGAACATTATCTTTGATCAGTTCGATCATGGTCTCTCCCCTGCTCTTCATCAGGGTGATCGAGATCCCGGGCGCAGGATCATACCGACTGTCGATTTCAAATCCCATTACATCCTGATAGAAATTGACGGATTCTTCCATATTTTCTACGATCATCGTCGCATATTTTATTCTCGCTTCCATTGTTTTTTTATTATTATTCCGAATAAAATTATCTTCATTAAAGATATTCCAAAGTTTTCCATATTTAATATTTTGATGCCGGAATATAGATTTCCCTCACACTATCGAAAGAATCATTTCCTTATAAAACTATTCCGGATCATAAATCCCGTTCCTTACCCTTTACCAAACGAGCAATGTGCCGGGTTGTTCATGTTTGGATTACAATCGGATGATTTATTGTCAAATCTTAGCGTTCAATAAGATTTCACAAAAAAGCGACTTGATTTATCATTACAATATACCGGATATTTTCGACCGAATCCAAACGTATTTTTTTAGAATGAAAACCTCGTAAGGACTAATGGATATGAATGAAGACTAAAGCCGGAATTTCCGTTTTTCAGAAATTTTTATTGATCTATATCAACCAGAACATATTTCCGGCTTCCCATCCCTATTTTTTCGGCATATTCAACTGCGTGTATGCCTTTCTTTGATTCTATACGCTGAACCAGATGGATCTTCCCATGGTCGGCAGAAGCATATACCATATCCACACACGCCTTATCAAGTGCCACCGGATCAAGCGAAGCCAGAATACCGATATCGCCCATTTCGGGACGGGCAGGATTGGACGAGCAGTCACAATCCACGGAAAGATTATTCATCACACTTATATAGATTATTTTTTCACCGCAATGGTCGGCGACCGCTTTTGCCGCTTCGGACATGGTTTCAAGGAATTCTTCCTGGGTCGGGTTTCCCCAGCTCGTGGTGCTGGTTCCTGCCGAATGTATCAAGCGTTTGCCGTTGGCAGAAGCGATCCCGATCGACATATTTTTGATTGCGCCGCCGAATCCCGCCATAGCATGTCCTTTGAAATGGGACAGGATAATGGTAAAGTCATAATTCAGGAAGTTCTTACCCACAATATCCCGCGTAATATGTTTTCCTCCCGTCACCGGCAGGTTCACTTCGCCGTCCGCATCCATGATGTCGACCTCGGCAATAGCCGTAAATCCGTGATCATGGGCTGCTTTCAGATGGTTCCTGGTACCGGAACGTCTTCCGCCATAAGCGGTATTGCACTCAATAATCGTTCCATTCACATGCTGAACCAGATTTTTGATCAATTCCGGTTTCAGGTAATTGTGTCCTCCGGGTTCTCCGGTACTTATTTTTATTGCTACTTTGTCACCTTTGGCTTCACGTCCCAGCGCCTGGTATATTTTCATCAGGCTTTCCGGCGATATTTCTTTGGTAAAATAGACTTTCGCACGATCTTCCCGACCAGTTATATTATCAGGTTCTTCCGAGATCTTATCATTAGGAGAACATCCGTAAACCGGAAAAAAACAGGGTATGGTAAAGGCGAGCGTTATGATCCATATTTTTTTCATAGTATTCATAAAATTCCATTTGTTCGTTTATGCTAATCTTAATTATGGATTTACCTGGCTATATTCTTCGTTATTCACCGGGGTCATCCAGGTTACGTTATTTCCGTCCGCCATATTGGAAATAGCGATATGAGCAAATCGGGAATCCGCGGTAGCACCGTGCCAGTGTTCCACATCTTTAGGTATAGCGACCACACTTCCTTTGGTCAGTTTACGGGCGGATTTGCCACGTTCCTGATAAAAACCGTTACCGTCCAGCACAAGCAATACCTGTCCGATCGGATGTGTATGCCAATTGGTACGGGCACCGGGTTCGAAGGTCACCTGTCCCACGGTATACAATCCTTCCATATCTTCCGAATTTAAAAGAGGTTCTACAAATACGGTCCCCGTAAAGTAATCGTTAGAAGCTTTTTCCCCTTTGGGAAAAATATTTTCATTTCTATCTTCCGTCGTTTCCATTGTTGAATTTTTTGCTTGATTATTGTTACCACATGATATAAGTGTTATAATTGCTAAACATACCATGGCTGTAATACCTGATTTTTTCATTGTTATTATATTTATTCAATTAAATGATTTTATTTTCTGTTCCGGACAACCTGTTCTAATATGCGTTTGCCCGTAGTTTCCTGTTCGCTACCAATATTTTTCCCGATAATGGCCATTACTTCATTGAGTTGTTCTTCTGTAAGTCCTACATTCATCCCCATATTAAGATGTCCCTGCAGCATAGGCTCAACTCCTTTCATGGCCGCCAGCGCGGAAATCGTGGCGAGTTCCCTTTCCCGGTAAGTTAAGATATCCCGATCGAAGATATCGGCAAACAGATGTTCTTTAAGAAATACGTCGATGGCGGGAGCGAAAGCATTAGCGCCTGCCGGAATTTTTTCTTCCACGCCGGTAAGATGTTGAAGGGTTGCTTTTCCACGGGCATATTTATCGCCGGTATCTGTAATCGGAGACGCGTCAGGACCTATTTCGTCCCGGATTCCTTTTGCTTTCCGGTCGTCCGTCACAGCCATGAATATATTGATTCCCTGCAGACTCCTCGGGAAACCACAATAGGCATACATTTGCACCAGTATTTCTTTGATCTGGTTTACCGTCAGTCCGGCATCCAGTCCGGCGTTAAGTTCTGTTTTCAGGGCTTCCAGATTTCCCACGGCGGTATTGGCCGCGATTGTCACGATCTTCTGTTGTTTTTTATCCAGGACATTGTTCATATTTTGCGCATTTATATTGTGATGAAAACCGAAGGCTACGATGGCCAGTAATATTACTTCTACTTTTTTCATGTTTTTCTTTTAAATGGATAAGAATAGCCAGCATGATGTTTGCTTGGCCTTTTCCCAGTATCAAAAATATTTTATCCGGAAGTTCAACCGGAAATAGTGTATAAATTTAGGATATCTTATCTTTCATTATGGTGATGAAAACGATAATATAACCATACAACTCCGTTGTCCAACAGTTTGTTTGAGACCAATTCCAACGATTGCCCGGAAGCGGGTAACTCCCCGTCCTTTCCCATATATTCAAAAATCGTAGGCATTCCGGCTAAACCGTCGATACCGGGATAGACCATCAAACTCAGCTCATCGATCAGGCCTGCCTTTAAAAATGTACCGTTGATGATTCCGCCGCCTTCAAGCAGGATACGTTTCATCCCAAAAACCGTTCCTAATGTTTCCATGGCCTTGCCGATATCGTTCCCGTCGGGGCCGGCAAACAGATAAGAAATTCTTTTTTCCTGAAGAAAAGCCAGATATTCTCCGGACACCTTTTCGCCAAGAACAGCGATAATGTTATCTCCTTCCGCATGGTCCGCATCATATTTGATTTTACCTTTAGGATCGATCACGACCACAGCGCGTTTGCTCTCCCGTTTGCCGATAAAAGTTTCGTGATTGATGGCCGCCGGATAAGGAGTATGGTCGAACGTTCCGGGGAAATAATGCCGTTGTAGCGTAATCCGCCCGATCATCCAGGCATCCCCGCCCAGTTCATCGCTTATCGTAAAATAAGGTTGCATAACCTCATCTTTACTTTTACCGTCATAAGGCCCGGTCCAGCGGTCGGTAATGAGGCGTCCGTCCACCGTACTGATCATATGACAAATAATTTCCGGTTTCATATTTTTAATTTTTAATAATACAAAAGTAAACGGAACATAACAAAGAGAGGTTATTTCTCCGGCTCAAAATGTTTTGTTTTGGAGCTCATTTATCATATTTATTGATAAAATTCCATTCCGGGATGAGTTACACCGGATGGGATAGATTAAAAGAAGTTGATCTGGTAAAAAAACCGGGACGACTTCATATTTTGCCACTAAGCAGTAAACGGCTGGAAAAGCCCCTCTTATTTGGTCGGAGCCGTACCGTATATTTCTTTATAAGTTCTGGAAAAATGCGACAGGTTTTTAAATCCTACTTCGAGATAAACATCAGAAACCTTTTTATTTTCACATTTAATTTTTTCATGGGCTATCTCAAGCCTCTTATGGATCAGCCACTTCTGCGGTGTGAGATTACTGTATTTCTTAAAGTCCCTTTTGAAGGTGGCCAGACTTCGACCTGTATACCTAGCTATTTCCTCCATGCTCAGGTCATACATATAATTTTCGTTCAGATAATCGAGAATATCTATTTTCCAGGGTTCTGTAAAATCAAAAAGAGAAGAATAAAAATTTTTATCCGTATTCAAAAGTACATAAATACCCTCGGTCATTTTGAGTTTTAATAATTCGTCGGTAGGTTTTATCGAAGAATCGAAATAGGGTTTCATAGATTCGAACAAGCTGGTCACATCAGGCCTTTCCGGCATAAGATATAAGCTGATCCGCTGCCGTCTGGATTCCTCCGGAATCAAACTTTTATCCATTTGCTGGTAAAATTCACGTAAAAACTTACGGGTAAACATCAGGAATATGGCTTTGAACTGTTCTCCGTTTCTGGATTGCTTGGTCATCTGCACCTGATTATCCCGGCGGATAAACGCAGACATCCCTTTATGAAGACAGGTAATCTTACCTCTTTCATTAATTTCCAATTCCCCTGAATAAACGTAAACAAGGACATGCTCATGATTTTTATGGGTACATGAACGACCGTCGTTAAAATACATGGCCAAAAAGATATCCGAATATCTGAGCGTCTGCAAAGGATCCATATTTATTCTTTAAGCTCTATATGAATTTTACTTTAAAGGATTCCCTGTTTTAATTTTTCGGTATATTCATCAATCCTGATCAGTTCCTGCGGTATCTGGATTTTCTGGGGGCATTTGGGTATGCATTTGTCGCAACTGATACAATGGTTGGCCTGTCTTAATTTGGGGACACTCCGGTCATAGCCAATCAGGTAATCCCGACGGGCTTTCCGGTAATTTTCATCCTGTGAGCTTTTTGGCAATTTCTCCGCAGTGATACACCTGTTATAATGAGCAAAAATGCCGGGAATATCCAAACCGTAAGGACACGGCATACAATACTGGCATTCGGTGCATTGTATCAGATCCGACCGGAGTATGATATCGGTAACTTTTTCGAGCGACCGGTATTCGGCTTCGGAAAGGGGTTCCAACGGAGAATATGTACGGATATTTTCCTGCAAATGTTCCATATATACCATACCGCTCAATACGGTGAGCACATCTTCCGGAGTTCCCGCATAACGGAAAGCCCAGGAAGCGGCACTATCTTCAGGACGTTGTTCTTTCAACACCGACAGGGCATGAGCATTAAGTCTCGACAATTGTCCTCCCAGCAGTGGCTCCATAATAACGGCGGGTACATTATGTTTTACCAGTTCATTATACAGGTATTCGGCATTGGTATTCCATCCCGTGGCATTTTGCCAGTCTACGTAATTCAATTGGATCTGCGCGAAATCCCACTGAATATCATCACGGGCCAGCAAATGGTCAAACACCTCGATATCTCCGTGGAAAGACCAGCCCAGATTCCTGATACGGCCGGCTTCTTTTTCTTTCAGTAAGAAATCGAGCATTCCATTATCGTAAAAACGTTCCTTAAAAGTCGCCATACCACCATTGCCAATGGTATGCAACAGATAATAATCCAGATAATCTACCTGAAGGTCTTCAAACGATTTGCGGTACATGGCGATAGAACCTTCCCGGGATCTTAACTTTTTATCCTCTGCCTGGTTAGACATCTTCGTAGCAATAAAGTATTTATCGCGAGGATGGCGACTGAGTGCAATTCCCGTCGCTTTTTCCGACATTCCGCGAACATACCGTGGAGACGTATCGAAATAATTGACCCCATGGGCAATTGCGTAATCTACCAGTTCATTCACCGCCTCCTGGTCTATTTCCTCCCCGCTCCCGTCGGCAGCGGGCCGCAAAGGCCATCGCATGCATCCGAATCCGAGCAGCGACACTTTATCGCCCGTATGCGGATTCGTACGGTAGGTCATTTTGTCGGTAGGAACTTCCCCAAGAACTCCATGTTCTCCTGCCGGATTACCGGAATCACATCCATACAAGGTGGCACCGGCTGCTACCGTTCCCAAACCCAATACTTTTAAAAAGTCCCTTCGATTAATATCTTTATGGTTATTGTTCGACATAGTTATTTCAATTTTCAATTTACACTTACGATAATTATATAGTCCTGTGCCGGGTATGTCCCTCCACATAGATGGCGCTGAACGGCCGGGCGGGACAAAGATTCTCACAGGCGCCGCATCCGATACAGCGTTCCGTATCTATGACCGGTATTTTAAGTGATTCCGGATCCTGCGGATCGCGAGGTACGCGGAAGATCGCTCCCGTAGGACAATGCCGTTCGCAAGCCGTGCAGGTTACCTCATCGGTATTTACCACACAATTACTGCTGATCCAGACGGCGTGACCGATCTGCAATGAAGACTTCTCCGCCGCATCTATCCGCCGGATAGCTCCGGAAGGACAGACTTCAGAACATTTGGTGCATTCGGGACGACAATATCCCCGTTCAAAAGACATTTCAGGTTGCATAAAATGCGCCAGTTCATTGGAAGGGCGTAATATCTGATTCGGACATACCGATACGCATAACTGGCAGGAAGTACAACGCCTGTCGAAATTATTCGCATTGAATGAACCGGGAGGCTTAACCGGGGTTAATCTTTTCGGGATTTTCTTTTCTTCGATAATAGCCAGTCCGCCGTCTACTTTATCTTCCTGGGCTTTTAAAGCAGAGGTTACCGCAAAGGCTGTGGCCAAGCCGATGAACTTACGACGGGATGTGCCGGTTTCAGGACCGGTTTCAGTTATGGGTTCTTCCTTCACTTTGGTAGTCTTTACCGGCTTTAAAACCGCCCTGTATTTTATACCTCCTTTATTACAACTTTCAATGCAATTCATGCACGACACACAACGGCTATAGTCAATTATCCGCTCTTTACCATTAATACAGGAGGCTTTACAACTACGCGAACATAAACCGCACTGATTACATTTACTTTCAACGAAACGGGGTTTAAACAGGGAGAAACGGGATACAAAGCCCAGTATGGTACCTACAGGACAAATGGTGTTGCAATAGGTCCTTCCGTTGCGCCACGCCAATACACTTACGACAAGTATGGTTATGATGGCGATCAAAAGCGTGGGAATACTTTTCACCCATACGTCCACCGAATAAAAAGCATAACTGTTCATTCGTTCCGCAAAATAAGCCAGCAGATTGTTCCCCCACTGATATATGGGGCCGAAAATAGTAGAGGCGATACGTCCGTATGCGCTGTATGGGTCCAGTAAAGAAATGACAGCACTAATACCGACTATGAAAGCTATAATATAAAGAACCAGTACTCCGTAGCGTAGCCAGTTCTTAGCCGGGGAATAACTAAAGCGATGTTTTTTCCTGCCCGACCTCAACCGTGATACACCATCCTGATAAACCCCCAGTGGACAAATGACAGAACAGTAGACCCGTCCGAAAAGTAACGTGATTAACAATATTCCCGCCACAATCCCGATATTCAAAGCCAGTAATGCCGGGATAAACTGGATCCTGGCTAACCATCCGAACCAATGGTGCAGCGTACCGGTAAAATCAAGGAAGAGCAAAGTAATGAACACGAAACAGACTACAGCCAGGGAAATTCGGATTTTTCGCAACATAATTCTTTAAAATTTAACCGTTATTTTTAATTTTCCGACAAATTTACATTTTCTGATGTTTCCATCAACATCAAATCATGATAATTAATAGCGAAATTGAAAAAATATAAAATATATTTGAATATCAATTTGACAAAAAGGACAAATCGGATACTAAAGACGGCATGGAAATAAAGGAATTTTAAATTCTGATCATTCCCGGCAATAAAAAATCCTCATAAATTCTTTTTAAGAATTTCTATTTTCTGCTGTATATCGAGTGAATAAGTAGTGGAGGTTTGCTGCAAATATTCGTAAATGACCAGACATTTTTCATGGAGTTTCTGTTGTTTACTCTCCGGTACGTCATTCCACATTAAGTATAAGATATCTGCAAGCATGTTCATATTTGCATGGCTGAAAGATTTTTCATTAACGAGAAAATTAATTTCGTCATCACGGGAAATTAATTCCTCTATATCAAAATCCAATTCATCCTTTAGAGTTTCACTGACCATTTGATATATTTCACCAACCTTTCCCTGTGTTTTTAATCCTGCGAGGTCAGATACTATTTTTCCTAAAACACGCCCGATCTCTTCGATCAACCTTTTTATATAATCCTGTTCCATGTATAACTGATATCTATGATTATAATTAGTGCAATAAAGTATTTATTTATCACACTTTCAGTCTATATAATCCTTTTTTCATTTTTTCAATACGGCATTGCATTTTTCCAGATATTTTTCCCTGGCTTCATTGATTTCTTTCATATTGTCCAGAGCCCATCCCACAAGATGATTGAGGTGAGGCATCAGATCTTTTCCCGAATTTGTAAGCGAATATTCCACTCTTGGCGGTACTTCCGGATATACTTCCCTCGAAATAAGCCCGTCAGCCTCCAAAGACCGTAATGTAACCGTCAGCATACGTTGGGAAACGTCACCGATAGATCTGTGGATATCCCGAAAACGCAAAGTCCCGTTTTCACTTAATGTTGCAAGGACCAGCAACGACCACTTGTCGCCTAACCTGCTAAGAATATCCCGGATAGGACAAAGATCGGCAGGATGAAAATTTTTCATTGTTTTTGAATTTTATTTAATTGTAAATCACTAATAGTTCTCTATTTGTAACCTCATTATCAATTTGTTCCTTGTGATAAATGTCAATTATTTATTATAATTTTGCCGCACAAAAGTAATTAAATTACTTATGGTAACTATAATAAATCATTTAAAATTTACGATTATGGCAAAGAAAGTAGCAGTTTTAGTAGTAAATCCGGTTAATGGAGCAGGTTTGTTCCAGTATCTGGAAGCATTTTATGAAAATGGTATTCCTTTCAAAACATTCGCGGTAGCGGATAACACGGAAGTAAAGACCAATTCGGGAATTACCATGTGGACCGACGATGTTATCGCACATTTAAAAGGACATGAAGATGAGTATGACGCATTGGTTTTCGCTTGTGGGGATGCCATGCCCAAATTCAGTGAGAATGCCGGAAAACCATACAACCAGGATATGCTCACCATAATGAAAACTTTTGATGATAAAGGCAAAATGATCATCGGCCATTGCGCCCTGGCTTTACTTTTGGATGAAACCGGGATCGGCAAAGGGAAAAAAGTGGCTTTGCATCCGTTCATTAAATCGGTGGTGCAAAGTGTAGTCGGGACTGATAAAGCTTTTGTAATCGAAGGGAATCTTTATACCGCCCAGACTGAGAATACTATTCCGGCCATGATACCGGATCTGTTGAAAGCATTGAAATAGACTCCTGCATTCACTTCTTTCGTATAGTAATTCGTTTTCTTTAAACACCTTTACCGTACCCTTCGACAAATTCAGGGTACGGTAAATACCTAAAAGTCTTATATGGAGATTTTAATATATGTAAGCTACAATAGTCACAGTTAATAATAGAGAAAGTGATATTCACCTCCCGGATACCAACAAGAATCTTCAACCAAAGGTAAACGGTGAAATCTCTCCTTATAAAGAAATTGACGATTTAGGTTCCCGAACAATTTCACAGATCCTTCGCTTCGCTCAGGATGACAATCCACTCGGGACTACAAATCCACTTAAGATGAAATTCGCTCAGGATGAAAGTTTATTCAGAGTTACAGATTTATATGAACATTGGAATTCAGACAGTATTTTAGTATCTCTCATTATCCGGGATAATACTTACAATCCTGCTTTTTACATTCTTTGTTCTTCTCACTGAATTCACACAGTACGGGATTTATATCCATGCTAACACCGAGATTTTTTTGAACGAAATCAACGGTGGTCTCTATAGCCTGGGAAACATCCCTTTTGCAACACCGCGGACCACCATGCAAAGCAATAGCTTCCAGGCTTTTCGCTGTCATGAGATTAGCAAGTTTCCAGGTTTCTCCTGAAAGAGGAGTGGTTTCGTTAATAATGCTCATAAAAATGCCGGTTCCGACGCCTGCACCGCAATTGCCGCAATTACCGCAAAATCCGCCGGGAACTTTTTGAGCTCGTTCTTTGGCTATCGGCAGTTTTTTATCAAGAAGTTCACGACTGCCGGTCGTATTGTAATAAGTGGTTAAGAGAACAGCCGGTACCAGAAAATGATGTTCGGGACCATGCATCTTGATTTTAGGATTTTTCATGACCTCCACCGCCATTTGTAAAGGATTTTTACCGGAGCTATTGCGGCAATATTGTTCTATATACTCTAAAGCATCCGCCCGGTGACAATTATCACACACAAAATGTCCCTGTGCACATTGCACGTTGGAACGAAAAGTCCCGGAGCAGACAGAACAGGTAAAGTTACTGGTTTCTTCCCGGTAATTTAGATCGCTGCCGCATATAATACAACCTGAACCATATATTTCCATATTGCTGATTAATTGTTTCTATTAATAATGTCCGTCACGATGATATTATCCGCATAAACCTGCCACTGTTTTACCTGATTATCACGGACTATGGCGGTCCAGGCGGCCGGTATCTTCCAGTAGTTACTGTTCTGTTCATTTTTCAGGTTCCGGTATGTACCGCTGGCGTATCCGAGAAAACAGATCAGATTATCTTTTTCGAGAATTTCATCAATTCCGATCGTATAATCCGGAAACATGGCGAAATAATCTATCCAGGATTGTCGCATGGCATCTTTTCCCACAATCCTGTTGTCGTGGGCATCAATAAATAAATGGTCAATGGACATCAGGTTGTATAAGGCCGTAATATCCTTTCTGTTAATTGCATCTATATATTCCAGAGCGATTTGCTTTTCCATAATTCCGTTTTTTTACGGCTAAAATAACCAGATTCCATCCGATTCCGCAACCGTATTCTTATTTTGTAATCTTTTCCGCCACAACAAACATGACATCTTCCGACGTAAAATTATTACTTCCTGTTAAACTATGATCGATACTTATCAGTGAAAATCCATTCTCTTCCAGTAATCGGGAAATAGTATTCTCGTCATAGTACTGATCCCACATGATGTATTCTTTGATTTCCTGATTATTTTGGTTTATCAGGATATACCTGTTTCCGATGGCATTGGCTTCCGGAAAATGTTTCACTTCTTCCAACAGGAAATAAGGATCTTTATTCCAGAAATCGTTACCATCGGATATGGTCCAATCTTTTTTCTCCGGTTTTTCATTTCGCAGGCTTGGTCCGAAAACATCGAAAAAGAAAATGCCATTATCGGTTAAAGCATCACTGACCTTTCCCAGAATCCGATGCTGTTCCTGTGGCACCAACGCGCCGAAATCACAATAAATCATCATCGCGGCAGAATATCCCGAATCTAAAACCTCCGTAAGATAATTGCCGTGTTTATATTGCACCTGATCTTTATATTGCTGATGTTTTTTCGCATGTAGGATGGATTCAATATTCATGTCTATTCCATAAACCGTATGGCCGTATTTCGCAAGTTCATAATCATACAATCCGGGACCGCAACCCAAATCGAGGATGCGGGAATTGGCATTCAGATTACCATTGATCCATGCAATGGTTTTATTCCTCATTAATATATTCCTCGAAGCTCCGTCGCTACTATTATCGAGATGAGCATTTAGAAGGTTCTTCGCGATATAAGGATCTGTCCATATTGAATTTTCACTTCTTTCAAATAAACCGATTTCCTTTAAATATGGATTCATTTTTACAGTTGTTTTTGATTTTAAATTATAACTCATGAAGATTATTTTCATGATATCCTTCCATCATAACGGTTTGGCTTAAAGGTTTACGTTGCGTTTTATGACGATCCGCATCCAAAAATCCATTGCCGGGATATCCTAAGATCAGTAACGCGGTCGGTTCTATATAGTCGGGAATATTAAATTCGGTGCGGATAATATGGGGATCAAATAACCCTACCATCACGCTTCCTACCTCTTTTTCCCGCGCGGCCAGCATCATCTGAGCGGTGATAATACCGATATCCAGATCTCCCGAACATTTACCGTCAAACGGTCTCACCAGCTCTTCCCTCCTATCTCTGCAAATAATCAATACACAGGAAGAACCGAAAGTAGGATAAGCCTTTTCTATTTTCCGGATATTCTCCGGTGATCTCACGACGATAATGCGTTGAGGTTGTTTGTTACAGGCTGTCGGTGCTACCCTTGACGCTTCCAGAATATAGTCCAGCTTCTCAATCTCAACTGGTTGGCCGGTGAATGACCGGACCGTACAACGCCGTTTTGCCAGATCTAAAAAATCTTTCATTATCATATTTCGATTTAAACAGGAAATGACCATACTTTATTACTGCAAAAATATAAAAAGATATCCGATGCATCCGGTCTTACGGAATACTCTTTCTCTCCGGGCTCCAAATAAATTGACCACAGGCAGTCTGATTATACAACAAAAAGGATAATATCCTGTTATATTCGTTGAAAAAATAAAAATGAACAAATTGCGGATTATTTTAGGTGTCGGCCTGCTGTTAATTTTAATTGCCATATTGCTCACTATCCTGGCCAACCGTATTATTTCCAAAAAAAGCAGGGATTTTATTACCGAGGATATTTCCCAATTGAACAAACAAAAGACCGGGCTTCTGCTCGGGACTTCCAGGTATTTATCCAATGGAGCTGAAAATCCTTATTTTTTTCATCGTATCGATGCGGCTGTAGAACTTTACAATAGCGGAAAGATCGATTATATTATTGCCAGCGGTGATAATAGCCGGAAAGGATATAGTGAACCCGAAGATATGAAAGAAGAATTGATGAAACGGGGCATACCGGAAGAGAAAATTTTCCTGGATTATGCAGGATTTCGTACGCTCGATTCAGTCCTGAGGGCAAGGGCCATCTTCGGGCAGGATTCTTTTATCGTAATTTCCCAACGGTTCCATAATGAAAGGGCCGTATATATTGCACGCAGGCATGGTATTGAAGCTTACGGCTATAATGCCAGAGATGTACATCTTCATAATGATAAAACCCGGTTGAGGGAAATGCTGGCAAGAGTAAAGGTGTTCTGGGATCTATTCTTTAACGTGAAACCAAAGTTTTACGGCGAACCCGTCACGATTGAATAAAATATTTCCGGATCATTAAATAGTTTAAGGCTGGAATTTATCTCTTCAAAACCTCTTTTAATGTTGTGTAAAATTCCTTTGCGGCATATTTTTCTCTCCAGGGTGTATGTCCGCATTTATCCAACGTGATCATGGTAAAATCATTTAGCTTTCCTGATAACGGGATCTCGACTCCGGCTATAGGATGAGGGTCGCAGACACCATGTATGGCGATAACGGGACATTTAATTTTCTTGACAGATTGTAATAATTGACCGGAGTCTCGTAATTTTTCCGCTTCATTCCACACTTTCTGAAAAATAGTTTCATCCAATTCAATTTTGCCGTTTTCCGTTTGCGGAATCAGGCTATAAGAATCGGCTTTCTCCATTAATTCTCCAAAACGGGCGAATGTATTTGCCGTCATTAGGGGAGTACCCATCGAAGCTAAAATATTTTCCGCTTCCGCTTTTTCCGCAGCAGCTAACCTGTTTAACCGGATCTTCATTAAATCAGGATTATACCGGGCACTGATCAGGATCAATTTTTCGGTTAATTCCGGGTAATTCCCGGCAAAAAGCAAAGCAAGCCATGCTCCCCAGGAATATCCGATCAAAATCAGGGGATGATCCACGGAATTTATGACCTGTTCACGTAATTCTTCGATCTGACCTTCCACGGAATGTTCGGTTTGTAAAAATTCCAGTATACCAAAATCTTTGGATAATTCGATTGCCACCGGCATCATTTCACCGGCAGCTCCCGGTCCGCCATGAAGAAGCGTTATCTTAAAAGGGGCATCTCCATATTTCCTTATGGACAGTTGCGGTTTCATGGATATTATATTATGGACAGATTAATTTTTTAAAATCGATATAATTTCGGGCAATTGAATGAAGAGCCAGGTATTCCCTGTTATTAAAAGATTGTGGTTATAAGGATTCCTGTTCGACAAGCCCGGCCTCCGGAATATTCATCTTCTTTCTTTCCCGGTTACGGTCGCCGATAGACACGATGACGACACTTGTTTCATAAAGCAGTAAGATAGGCACGGAAACCAAAAGCAACGTGAATATATCGGTTGTGGGCGTGATGATGGCCGCGATAATAAGAATGACCACGACGGCATGTCTCCGGTATTTTTTCAGGAATATGGCGTTCAACAGTCCGAATTTCGACAATATCCATGACATAACCGGAAGCTCGAAAAATATACCCATCAGGATCGAAAGGGTGATTAAAGTATCGATATAAGAAGTGAGGGAGATCATATTACTCACTTCCTGGCTGACATGATATGACGCCAGAAACCTGAAAGAAAAAGGGAAAATAATAAAATAGCTTACTACTATGCCGCAAAAAAAAGCAATGAATGAAAAGAAAATCACCCATTTGGAATATTTTCTTTCGTTCCGGTAAAGACCGGGTGATACAAAACGAAATAGTTTATAAAAGAGAAACGGGATCGCCAGGACCAGGGCCACGTAAAAAGAAACTTTCATGTGCATCAGGAACTGTGATGCCAGTTCCGTATTGATAAGTTGCACGAAAACAAACTCATCATTACCACTAATAAAGGATTCCGGAACAAAAGAATCCGCAAAACGGTACGTGATAAAGTCGGGAGAATTAGCCGCAAGCACCATGTCGAAGACCGGTTCTTTCAGCATAAAAGCTACCACTGTCAATACAGCCACCAATAAGATGGGCTGTATCAATACTTTTCTAAGTTCATCAAGATGATCCCAAAATGTCATGTATGCCGGAAGCTATTCGGTTTTATTTTCCGCTTTATTTTCCGTAGCGGCAGATTTTTCCTCGCCGGTATTTTCCAGGCCATTCACTCCTTCTTTAAAACTTTTCACTCCTTTGCCCATACTTTTCATTAAATCCGGTATTTTTTTTGCACCGAAGAGTAATAGTACGACAAAAGCGATCAGGAGTATCTCAGGGGCTCCAAGTCCCATAAATAATAATGTCATATAAATTAATTTTATCCTTTTTTAATAATAAAATGATGGTTCAAATTTAGGTATTTTATTCTATATTTATGCTATAATGTACATAAAAAATGAAATAAGAAAACTTTAATAATATCCTTCATTGGATTTACCATCCTTTATTTCAAACACATAGTGTCAGCTTCTACGATTCAGTCACTGATTTTCGATCTTTAGTGATCAATCTATTATTTTAATTTCCCGGAGCCATGTTGTAATATTATTATCTGATGACTTTACTCGATCTCCGGAAACCGCTAATCCTTCGGATACATTTGATTGAGGAACAAGTTTCTGCATATCTGTGAAACATCTGGCCTGACCCCCGCCGCCGTGGGTACAAAATGGAATCACCGTTTTACCCGAAAGATCATGATCCGTCAGGAACGTGGTAACCGGCGGCGCAATGGTACTCCACCAATTAGGTGTACCCACAAAAATGATATCGTAATCACCGACGTTTTCAATTTTAGATTTTAATGGCGGCTTAAACCCTGCCTCGATTTCTTTCTTGGCTTGTTCCGTACATGCGGTATATTCTTCCGGATAAGCATTGACCGGTATTATTTCAAATATATCCCCGCCTGTGGCTTCCTGTATCCGTGTCGCCATTTCCCTGGTATTTCCGGAATATGAATAGTAAACCACCAGTACTTTCCCGGCATCCGGATTTGATGATGATTGAGGTGATTGCGCGCAACCCGTCATGGTACACATGACCATCACCGGTAATAAAAAATGTTTCTTTTGCATACTTTTTAATTATTTGGTTTATATATGTTTTTCAAAATAATATTCGACAGCTTAAATACTTTATATAATTATCTGTTCTTATAGGCTTTATCGACTTCGCAAAATTATAAGTTAAGGTTACAGGATGAAGCCCGTGGTGACCAAAAGGACAAACAACCCTTTAAAGGCGGCAAATTTCATCTTTATAAACCCTTCATTTTAGAAGTCAATTTTACGGATAATACTATCTTTGCGTGTAAATATGCCGCTGATGAACTTCTTCGAATCTTTTAAATCTTCCCGGATGGCTTTATGGGCCTCACTGATCCTCACTACCATTATTGTTTATCCTAATATAGGCGATTTACTATGGGCAATCTTCTCGCATCGGGGAAAAATTGAACTTTCCCCTCCCGTGATCTTCTATTTTATTTACCGTTACCTTTTTTTCTTTGCGTTAACCTGGATACTCATCAAGATGAATATCAGTCAGGCATCCAAAAAATTGAAGGAGCGGTTTTGGAAATCATTCATGATTACAATGGGCGCTTATATTTTATATGTAGTAATAGGACATGGAGTGGAATATCGAATTCGACAGGATTGTTTTACTCAAACGCTAATCCTGCAATTTCTCATTGCATGGCTTATCCCGGTGCTGATAGGACAAATTTATTACCTGACGGTAGTCCATAAAGAAGCCGAGAAAGAAATGGAAAAGCTTCGCTCGGAAAATCTCCAAAGCCGTGTGGACGCATTAAGCAACCAGATAAATCCGCATTTTTTCTTCAACTCTCTCAACGGCATTAAAGCGCTGGTGGCTGCCAACCGGAATGAGGAAACCATGGAATACGTTACCAAATTATCCAATATATTCCGTTATATTCTTCAAAGCGAGAAAAAAGGATTAGTGAAACTGGAAGATGAGCTGGAATTCCTGAATTCTTACCGTTACCTCATTGAAATTCGTTACAGCGGCAAAATATCTTTCCTGATTGACATCAATGAAGAAGAATTTGAATGGCAATTGCCCGTATTATCATTGTTACCTCTTATTGAAAACGTGGTCAAACATAACATTATAGACAGTGATCATAAAATGACCGTCCGTATTAATGTAAATAAAGACAGGACCCTTGCCGTATCCAATCCGGTTTATCCAAAATACAACATGGAAGAATCGCACGGCATAGGCCTTTCCAATCTTTCCGCAAGATATAAATTCCTAACCGGAAGCGATATCAAAATAGTAGAAAATGAAGTTCACTTTACTGTTATTTTACCTTTAATCAAGCCTGAAAATGAGAATATTAATTGTTGAAGATGAAACCATTGCCTATGATTACCTGAGTAAACTGATACAAAAGGTAGCGCCTGACATGGAAATTTCGGGGATAACGGAAAGTATCTCGCAGACTGTAAAATGGCTGGAGTCCAACCCTTTACCCGACCTGATATTGATGGACATCCATCTTTCCGACGGTTCGGCTTTCTCCATTTTCGAATTAACTCAGGTAGAGATACCAATCATCTTTACGACGGCATTCGATGAATACGCGATCAACGCATTCAAGGTCAACAGTATTGATTATCTGTTAAAGCCGGTGGAAGAAAATGAACTGAGAAAAGCCATCGACAAATTCCGGAAACTGACTTCGATGGAAAAAAACCGGTATGTGGCGCAACAATCACAGGCTTGCCTTCCGGGAAATTATTTCAGGAAACTCCTTGTTTCTTTCCGGGATTCTTTAATTCCGGTACCGGTTGAAGATATAGTCTATTTTTATACTACAGACCACCAGACATCCATTTGCCTCACGGACGGCAAGAAGTTCCTGTATAACAAAACACTGGATACCATAGTCCAGAACCTTGACCCGGAGTTATTTTTCAGGGCCAATAAACAATTTATCATTTCGAGGGAACACGTGAAGAACATCACGATCTGGTTTGACCGGCGTCTGCTCATTACGTTGGATTCGGAAACTCCGGAAAGAATCTATGTGAGTAAAAATCGTTCCGCCGGATTCAAAGAATGGATTACGGGAGGAGTAAAATAAGTGTAAAGGAAAATGTTCCTTCCTCCTATTTTAACCGGAAATATCCGTTAATTATCCGAATTTTCATAATAGAATATTTCCTTTCAACCGATATAGTAATTCAACACCTGAAATTGTCATCAATTTACTATATAGGTTTAATATATTAAATAATTAATTTTAATATATTAAATTTTTTCATATATTTTCCTTTTGAACAGGTAACCGGTATATCCCACCTTCCAACTATTATATCC
>ERZ809224.596-NODE-596-length-32868-cov-6.428946_pt1 | contig 32868 bp, 27 predicted proteins | sample MGYA00520513_ERZ809224 | MGnify/ENA primary metagenome ERZ809224 (study PRJEB31576, sample SAMEA3212658) | Homo sapiens | biome: human-gut; feature: human gut; material: fecal | place: Sweden | collected 2012 ... | reverse complement strand
TATAAGAAATATCATTATATAATATCTGTAATTCTTTAATATGCTCTTCCTTCCTAACAATAACATCAATTTTCCTCCAAAGGGACTGTCGTGTTGTACGGCAGTCTTTTTGGACGTTTAACAAAGGAGTCTCATATGAAAAAATTTTTTAAAAAATCGTTTATCTTATGCATGTTTTTCGCCGCACTTTTACTGCTTTATCCATACAAAAATGTCCGGGCAAAAGCCACCCCTTCCTGCCCTGACAGCTTTCGCGCCGCCGAAGCAACTGACGTTTGCGTCACACTTTCCTGGAAAAAAGTAAAAAAAGCTTCCGGATACTATATCTACCGCAAGAGTACCGGCAGTGAAAAATACCGCAGAATCGCCACTCTAAAATCCCGGGGCAGCACCTCCTACATGGATACTGATCTGACACCCGATACTACATGGCGCTATAAAATTTGTTCTTACCGCAAAAAATCCGGTAAAATAACAAAAAGTGCATTTTCCGAACCCATATCTGTCAGAACGGTTACGGAAACTTCTGCAAAAGTCAATGCAGACGCTATCACCTTTGACAAAAACAGAGTACACATCCTGCGGGGCGGCCACTCTTCTGTAAAAGGGCGCGCCATCTCCATTCAAACCGGCAAAGCGATATTGGATAAAAAAGTTACTTACTACAGCTCCAACGAAAACATTGCCACCGTAGGCAAGACCAGCGGAAAAATCACCGCAAAATCCGCCGGCACCTGCAAAATCCGCTGCCGTGCTCACAATGGGCTTATTAAATCGATAACAGTCAAGGTAAAAAAATCAATTAAGCCTTCGGATTTTACTTTTATCGGTCATCGCGGCTACCAGGATGCCTATCCTGAAAATACAATTACTGCATTTCAAGGCGCTCTCGATATCGGCTGCGTCGGTATTGAATGTGATGTCTGGGAAGCCGAAAACGGAGATCTGATGGTATTCCATGACGGGGATATTACAAGAATGTGCGGGGGCACAAAAGAAATCACCGAGATTACTACAGACAATCGAAAAGATTATAAAATTATTTACGGAAGCAACAGCGATAAATACGGTCCTCTGCTGATTCCCACGCTCGACGAAACTCTAAAGGCCATGAAAGCGCAAAATGCCACGGTTTATATTCATCTGAAATACCGTGATTCTTTCAGCAGTGAAGGGTTAGAAAAGATAGCTGCTCTCATTGACAAATATGATATGGCAGCTTCTACTGTTGTATTCTGCGGACAAAACAAGACTCTCCGCAGGCTGACCGAGCTTGGACTGACCGTCGGAAAAATCATTTATTCGGGCGCAAAAACGGAGGTCTATTCCCAGATAGACTGGTGCGCCGCTCATGGCATCACCTATCTATATTTTATGAAAGCTGATATGATAAAGAAAGATTACGTGGACCGCTGCCATGAAGCGGGCATAAAAGCAGGCGTATACTCCACAAAAACCAAAAAGCAGGCACTCTTCCTCATGGATATCGGCGCAGACTTTGCAATGCTCTACCACAATGTTTTCTAAAAGCTTCCGCTAATAATTTTCCGCCTGCCCTGACGCAAGCTCCAGATACACCTTTGTCCCTTTTCCCTGCACGGACTCCACATATATATTATGTCCCAGCATATCCAGTGTTTTTTTGCACAACGCCAGGCCAATGCCAGTGGAATGCTTCATAAGTCTGCCATTATAACCGGTATAACCCCACTCAAAAATCCGCGGCAAATCCTCAGGGGCTATACCGATTCCTGTATCGCAGATCACCAGCGTTTTTTCTTTTTCCGGTTCCAGATAAACAGAAATCTTCCCGCTTTGTGTATATTTCACAGCATTAGTCAGCAACTGCTCCAGCACAAACACCAGCCATTTTTCATCCGTCACAACCTCGGCGTCCAGATTTCCAAGCTCTGCCGCCAGATTTTTCTGTCTGAAAAGAACCCCGGCTTTTTTCACCGCCTGCTTTACCATACCTTCAACGCTGCATCTTCGTATTACCAGATCTCGGCTGCTGCCTTCAAGCCTCTGATACTGAAGAACGGCCTCCACATATTGTTCTGTATGGTAAAGTTCGCGTTCCATTGCTTTTCTGTCGATACTGGTTTCTCCCAAAAGCAGCCGCATCCCGGCTATAGGTGTCTTTATCTGATGGGACCACCGTGTATAATACATCTTTGCCTCATCCAGCTTCTGATTCTTTTCCCGTTCTGCTCTTTTGCAGCGCTGTTCCAGAATACACGCAAGCTCCTGATAATCCCGTTCCGCCGCGTCCACTGCCTCCGGAAAATGTGCAGGGTCCAAATACGCCCCGGCTTCTTTTTTTACAGCCGCAATCTGTTCCCTCCTCTGATGGCTTCTGACCCTGCCGGCAACATAACGTACGCCAAATATCAGTACTGTGATACCTCCAAGATATATCTCTGCTTCCGCCGGAAGCTCATAGAGGTAAAATACAAGTACCTCAGCCAGCAGTAAAAAGAAACAAGTCAAATTGTCACTTATGCTTTTTAACGATTTCACAAACTTCCCTCACTTTTTCTGATCTGATAACCCAATCCCTTCCTTGTCTCAATAAAACCGCCAAGCCCGATCTCCTCAAGCTTTTTTCTGAGCCTTGTAATATTGACCGTAAGGGTATTATCATCAATAAAGTGCTCAGACTCCCAGAGACAGCGGATGAGTTCGTCCCTGGAAACAGGGCGCTCTTTATTCTGCATCAAAATTTTCAGTATGCCAAATTCATTTCCGGATAATTTCAATTCTTCATTCTGATAACTCAGCACAGCTTCTGTCAAGTCCAGTACCGCTTCCCCTGCCGTGCATAGTATTTTTTCCGCTCCGAATGAATAGGTTCGCCGAAGCACCGCCTGAATCTTTGCGATAATTACCTCCATGCTGAATGGCTTTGCAATGAAATCATCTGCTCCCATATTGATTGCCATGACAAGATTCATGTCATCCCCTGCAGATGAGATCACAATAATCGGGGTCTGACTGATTTTTCGGATTTCGCTGCACCAATAATATCCGTTAAAATACGGCAGTGAAAGATCCATCAAAACTAAATCCGGTTTCCATTGCATAAATGTATCCATCACCCGGTCAAAGTCTGTCTGTGCACATACCTGATAACCCCAACGCCCGAGCTGCCGCTTCAGAACCTCCGTAATTGTCGCATCATCCTCCACCAGCATAATTTTGTATGATATCGGGCCACCTGGCGATGCAGATGTCCCATCAGTAGCCTCGTACATATTTGCCTCCTTCTATCCTGACCTGCAAAACAGATACCTTTTCGCATCCTTATAACTATTACTCACGATTTTTAATATTGTGACAAATGTCACAGTTATATTTTGATAATCATTCTATACTATTTCTATCTTATGGTACCGCAAAATACGCAGCAGTCCTGAAGTATCCAAACATACCCTTCCCGGGCTGCTTTCTCATATTTTCGGGTTCCAGAGTCATATGTTTTATGCAAGACTGAAACGTATGCTCCTTTGACCATGGTATCATCTTATCAGAGGTATATCTATTTTGCAAATAGTAAAAACTATAGACGTCAGATGAAAGGAGAAGATTTATGTTAAAGCTTACAAGTGAAAATTTTGAAAAAGAAGTGCTTCATTCCAGGAAGCCGGTTTTAGTTGACTTCTTTGCAACCTGGTGCGGTCCATGCAAGGCTATGCACCCTGTACTGGAAGAGCTTGACGCAGAACCGGATTTTACAGTCGGAAAAGTAGATATTGACGAGGCGCCCGACCTTGCACAGAAATACCGTATTATGTCCGTACCGTTTTTTGCCGTCTTTAAAAATGGCGAAGTGGCAAAAAAAACTATCGGCGTCCAGAAAAAAGAGGATTTGCTTGCCCTTCTTCGAGGATAAAAATGTAGCGCCCATGCTTTTTCGACATATTATGTATATATAGCATGACAAACACCCCGCAGCCTATGTTATGCTGCGGGGTATTTGTCTTTGCAAAAGCCAGCGGCACAGCACCTTAAAAAATGCGTTTGCACAGCTCCCAAAATCCAAATTTTACCTCATAATCGTCCTCCTGCCAATCAAACAGGCTGTCATACTCTTCTTCTGTCAGTACATTTCGCAATTCCTGTTTTTCTTCTTCCGGCACCACTGCATGAAGAGAATCGACAAAACACAAATTTGGATACAGCACACACCACCAGTTATGTCCCTTTGCTTCTCCGATACAGATACGAAGCGCTTCATAGTCTCCTGCCGGAAATGTACAGTCCCCGTAAGACTTCATTGGAAAATAGCAGGTTTCCAGTCTGGCCTCTACAGGATAGCTATAGCCCTGTCTATGGATTTCCTGCATCGCCTCCTTACGGATATTTTCAAGATTATCTTTTATCTTTTCTTTTGCCTGCTGCACGCTTCCCGCATCTGCAAGGATTTCCTGCATGTAATGGACGATTCTTTCCTTGACTGCCATTTTTAATTCCTGATCCTGTTCGCTGTCACTGTTTGCAAGTACATGGAAACGTACGATCTCCTTTGCAATGCCCTGCTGAATTGTATTTTCCGCCTGTATGCTTTTTCTGGCAAATGCCGTCTGATTGGTATAAAAGATTCCCTGAAGCATAACTCCGCATGCTGCAAGCAGCAGCAATCTTTTCAAAACCATTCTGTCCCATTTTATTTCTTTCACTTTTACCACCCCTGTTTTCAACTTGCATGTTTTCGGTTTACATGCATTTGTCTTCCTGTCAGAAGTGTTGCCATGTTTTCAGTCTGTATTCCGTTTTTAGGCAAATGTAATGAGACAGCACACTAACCCTCCTTCCATCTCGCCGGATTCCCTGCCGGAACTGCATTTGCTTTCAGCGTGATGCCTCCATCCGGCACCAGCTCTCCATCTCTTAGCTGCAGCAGGGGAATTGTCACCTCGGTATCCCCATTGTGCAGCCAATCCAGAAGATTGCCAAGGGTAACTGCATCTTTATCACTGCGCCCCGGTACATTTTTATAAAAGCCCTCCAGTTTATTTCCCAATCCATCTGACTGCATTTCCACTGCCCTAAGAACACTTTTATCTCCTGCAAAAAACAGGATATTCCTCGCAAAAACAGGTGCTCCCTCCATGTAGCCAAAAACATCTCTTCGCATCTCCTCATCCTCTGCAATCTCCTGTGACAGTACGACACATTCTACCTGACCGTAATCAAGATACTTGCTGCTCTTCTGCTGTGCATTCTCAAGTGCATCTGCAAGCGGCGCTTCGCTGACCACAAGAACCTCCGGAAAATCACGCGCTTCCAGCTCTCTTCCACAGCCCGATAATAAAAGAACCGTCATTACAGGGATAATTACTGCATACAGTAACAACGCCGCTTTTTTTCCGTTCCATTTTCTATCTTCTCCCGCCATCTTTTCACCCATGACCTTTTGCTGTTTTGGCTTTTGCATCTGCTCTCTCCTACCTGCTTCTCCTCAACGCTCTCTATTCATTGAAGCTCCTGCTATTTTTATTTTCTGCACAGCGGCGTTCTTTTACCTTCTCTGTAATCAGCAAGAGTATCGTAAAAAAGATCGCCACGGGCAGAAATACATACCCGTTCAGTACTGTGTAAAGACGCGCCGCCGTCCCATAGCTTTGGCATATACAAGCCGCTATTGTCACCAGCACAGCAGGGATCAGCAGGTGTGTCCTTCTTTTTCCTCCGGAAAAAATTTCTCCTGTAAGAAACCCAAGATAATACATGCCGGTAGTCAACGCTGCAAAAAAGCTTCCAAGCAGCAGAACCGTAAAGATTACATCCCATCGCTGCAAGAACCCCCCTGGAATCTCCACACTGCTCATCAACGTCACCAGCGGCCAGGGAAGCGCTTTCATCCCCTGTTCTCCAAAAGTTCCGATAATAATTAAAAACAATATAAACTCTCCGGCAAGAGTGATTCCAACACCGCGAAACAGCGCCTGGCCCGCCCTTTTTTGATCGTCAATACAGGGGGCAAGATAAAGAAAAAGCCCGACGCCGCCAAAAGCACTGAACATCTGGGCGCCGTGACACAGCGTGTCCATAGATAAGCTTCCTGCCTGAGGCACCACATAATCAGCCCGCACGGAAAATGCCGCCACCGCCATAAGAATAATAAGCGGATAAACTACAAAAGGATACAGCACCTCTGAAAACCGTGCGCGCACCTCAAGTCCGCCCGATGCCGCATAAATGCCTGCCAGAGCTGCAATAATTATCAATATCCATTCCTGTGTCTCCGGCAGCACAAATGTCACGGCAATAGCTGCAAACAGTCTCAGCAGAAACAGTGTATTGACAAACGCGTACATCCAGTAAATAAAGCAGATAAATACGGCTGTCGGCCTTCCCAGCCGGTAACACACATACCCGTAAAAATCATTCTCAATCTTTCGTGACAGCGTGCGGACACACCACGTATAACCCAGTGTCAGTGCAATGGCAGACAGCAGGGAAATCAGAAAAGAACGTCCGCTTGCTCTTTCGGCAAAACGCGGAAGAAGAAGCCCTGCCTTTCCGACCCAGTCCAGCACCAGCAAACGTTCCATCTGCCTGCCTGAAATTTTCTGATTGCCGCCGAACATAAAAAACCTCCTATTTCCACCGGAAGCGTACCCGGTTTTCACGTCTGGCAAACACAGGTCTGCGATTCCTCTTTACTGCCGGCTCCACAAATAAACTGTCTCTTCCGTCCGCTCCCTCATTCAGATCACCGCCTGCAAACGGAAAGAGCCAGGGGACACCGTAGCTTTTCTGACGCGCCATATGAATCAGCAAAAATACCCATCCAAACAGCGCACCCAAAATTCCAAACCAGGTACATAAAAACAAAATACCATATTTCACCAGACGAAAAGCCTCTGACAGCTCCTCATTTGGTATGGAAAAAGACCCCAACGCTGTCAAAGCCGCAATCACTACAGTAATAGGGCTCACCAGATTCGCACTTACCGCGGCCTGTCCTACAATCAAACCACCTACAATGCCAATGGTATTTCCGATAGGTCCCGGCATGCGAAGCCCGGCCTCTCTGAGAAGCTCAAAAGACAATTCCATCAGCAATACCTCCGCCACAGCCGGGAACGGTACACCGCTTCTCGCCTCTGCCATAGAGCGTATCAGATTTCCCGGAAGCATCTGTGTGTGAAATGTGGTTGCTGCCACATAAAGTCCCGGAAGCGTCACTGCCAGAAATGCCGCCACATAACGTATCAGCCGCAAAAACGATACTATAAGAAAATGACGGTAATAATCGTCGCTTGTCTGAAAAAGACTGCTGCCCGTTGCCGGAAAGATCAGCGCCTCCGGCGAATTATCTGTCAAAAGTACGGCCCGCCCTTCCAATACGGCCTGGGCCGCCCTGTCCGGGCGTTCAGTGGTTTGATACAGCGGCAAAATCGTCCTTGTGCCATTTTCCGTCAGATGTTCAATCACACCTCCGTCTTCCACTCCATCGATCTCAAAAGAATCCAGCCGGCTGCGCAGCTCCTGGCATACAGGCGGATATACCACACCCTCCAGATACAGAAGCGCCGTCATAGTCTGTGAATATTTTCCAACTGCTTTTTCCTCTACCTTCATCCTTGCATCGCGTATGCGTTTGCGCACCAGCGCTGTGTTCAGCTTCACCGCTTCACAAAATGCCTCCTGCGACCCTCGCATTACCTTTTCGGATTCCGCTTTGCGCACTCCCGCTCCGGGATACCCCTTGCTGCCGATTTTGACAGCTTTATTGTATCCGTCTACAAACAGCACCGCATTGCCGGCAAACATAGCCGCCACCGCCTCCTGCATGGTCTCAAGCTCTTTTGTATCTGAAATCCCCAGACTGTTTTTTTCCAGGGCGCCATAAATTTCCGAAGGCTCCATCAAAAGCAATCTGTTCAGCAGTTTGCCAATGACAGAATCTTCCAGCATCATATTGCTCGTGGCAACCTCAATATAAATCAGAAAACAGTCTACCTTCTGTGTTTTTCCAAGCTGCATAGGGCGCAGAAGAATGTCTGCACAGTTTTGGAACATCTCTTCCACAGTATGCTGATTTTGTTCAAGATTCGATGAAATATCACCCATATCATACCTCTTTCCGATTCTTATGCTTGTACTTCCCCTCCAAAACAAAAGAAAGCACACTGCATGGACTTGCGAGCTTCTCCGGTTATCACGGCACTTGCCAAGTGACCATGCTGCATGTTCTTTTGGCTCCTTACCCGCGTAAAAAAAGAAAGAATGAGGGTTTCTCACTCTTTCTTATTATCTGCATAAATTTTTCCTTTTATACAAGAGATATTATTCTGTTACCCGGCCTGTTGTTCTCAGGCTGCTGATGATGGACCTCTTTTGATTCTCAATATGAACACGAATCGCATTGCCCGCTTTCACCTTATCATGCTTTTTCAACGCACGGCGAATAGCGTCATGCTCCTCAAGCAAAAGCTTATGTGTGCTTGGATCTTTCAGATACTCCATGCGATAGCGATACATCTGCTCTCGAAGATTGTTCAGGATCTGCAGCAAACGTCGGTTGTTGGTAGCGCTGTAGATAATGTCATGGAAAGCCATATCTGTCTGTGCACATTTCACCAGATCCCCGGATTCCAGCGCTTTCTTAAACTCACCTGCCGCACGCTTCAGCGCCTGAATCTGCTCCTCCGTGATGTAGTCGCAGGCATCACGCACTGCCAGCTCTTCCAGCGCTCCACGCACTTCAAGCACATCCTCAAGATCCTGGATGGTGATCTCAGCCACCTCGGCGCCCTTCCTTGGAATCATCAGCACCAGTCCCTCAAGCTCCAGCTTACGGATAGCCTCACGCACAGGAGTACGGCTTACTCCCAGCTTCTGTGCCAACTGAATTTCCATCAATCTTTCACCAGGTTTTAATTCTCCTTTTAAAATCGCCTGGCGCAGTGTCTGAAACACCACATCCCGCAGCGGAAGGTATTCATTCATCTCCAGTTGAAAATCATCTGTCATCTGTATTTCCTCCATTTCACAGAGTCAGGGAAAAGCAGTCGTCAAAAAAATCTGCCTTGTTCCATCCTCTCTTCGCAGCTTTTCGGCCGCCGTTTTCGCCTTTTCTTCCTCATCAAAAATCCCGAACACCGTCGGACCGCTGCCGCTCATCATCGCATTTAACGCGCCGCACTCCAGCATCGCAGCCTTGATTTTGCCGATAACAGGATAAGCCGGGATTGTAACTGTCTCAAGCACGTTTCCCATCCGGCTGCACATTCCAACAAGATCTCCCGCCCGAATAGCCGCAATCTGTCCGTCAATGTCCGGATGCGTCTCAAGCTCATCCGCCTTAAGTGTGGTGTAAACAAACTTGGTAGAAACATTGATCGGAGGTTTCGCAATCAGGACAAAGCACTTTGGAATCGCAGGAAGCGGTGTCAAAATTTCACCGATACCCTCTGCCAGAGCTGTCCCGCGCATAACACAATAGGGCACATCTGCTCCGATTGCCACGGCACGCTTCATCAGATCTTCTTTTGTAAGATCCAGTTGAAACATACGGTTCACTCCCACCAAAACTGCTGCCGCATCGGAACTGCCCCCTGCCATGCCTGCCGCCGTGGGAATGAATTTCTTAAGATCAATCTCAATACCCTCCATGATATGAAACTCATCCATCAGGAGCTTCGCCGCTTTGTATACCAGATTATCTTCATTTACCGGAAGAAAATTTACGTTTGTCCGTACCAGTATGCCCGGCTTGGAGGATAGTGTCAGTAAAATCTGATCATACATATTGATCGTCTGCATAATCATACGAACTTCATGATAGCCATCTTCGCGCTTTCTCAGAACGTCCAGTCCGAGATTGATTTTAGCCAAAGCTTTTAGTCTTATCTCTTTCATCTGCACCTCTTTGCATTTTGTATACAATTTTCTTATATTGTATCACTAAAAATACATCCCAGTCAATATGGCGATTTTCACAAAATAGCAGGGTTTGTCTTCACCAGTATCAGCTTCTGTCCTTCCTTCGCTTCTTCGTCCGTCAGACCATTCATGCTGCGAATGCGCTCCGGAGTCGTATAATAAGTCTTTGCAATATTCCATAAACTATCCCCGGGCTGCACGATATAGCAAACAATCCCCGGCTTTTCCTGCAGCTTTTTCAGATCCAGCTCTTTTTCTTCAATATCCAGCATACAATTTTGATGGTGCACAACAACTGCAAACAAATTAAGGCTGATAGAACATTTTATTTCTACCTCTTCGCTGTCAATCATAGAAGCGGAAAGCTGCTCTAATTGAGGATGCAGCCGGAACCGGCACTCATCTGTCATGCCCTCTGCTTCCATCAGATGAGAAAAAGGAATCATTCCTTCGAGCAATGCAAAAGGCCGGCTGTCATCCGCGGTGATATACAGCACAGACACTTCCACTGCTCCCTCAATGTGGATTCCCTGGTCTGTCTTTGTGATTTCATCTACCTTAACCTCACCCTGGCTATGGCATATCTGCAAAAGTCTGGGTTTAGCTTCCGGTATCCGAAGCCTGTCGGACGCCCTGCACTTTGCATAGTTGCGCATAAGAAGACTCTCGTATATCTCTTCTCCCATAACGGGAATCAGCTCTTTTGACGGAGAATACACATCCTCCAGAATACTGACCGTATCCTCATCGTACAGCCGAATATCCAATTCCAATACTGCATCAAGCTGCACAACCCGCTCCTCACCATCATAATCAGGACGCACTTCCAGATTGCTCTCAGCCAGAGTCACTTCAATATCTGATATCATACCCGCTTTGCAGCTTCCGCATTCTAACTGCCCCTGAAATGGAACGACTGCTTCCAGCCACTGCTTTGTACCGCTCTCATCGTCCGCCGCATAAAGCACAAATACAAACAGCTCACCGCGGATATCCAGCATTCCGTCGTTTAATTTTACGTCAGAGGCCCTGAGCTGCACACTATCCCACAAAATTTCCCCAATATTGGGTTTGTTGGATGCTACACTGATTTCCTCTTTTACCCTGAAAATATCTTTTTTCTGTACTGCCATGGAAAGCGGATGAAGTTCTTTCGTTTTTACGCTCAGCTCCTTCATACCCTGAACCTCAACAGCAGCCTGCGTATCGTAAAGCTCCTCCACAGATGCTTCAAACGTCACCAGCGCCTGGATACTTATTTTTCTGGAATTGATCAAATGTACTCGAATATCCTCAATCTCCCATTTGAGACTGATATTATCCCCAGGCTCGGCTCCTTCCAGATTCAGCTTTTCCGTAAAAGGGAGTCTGGTGACAAGACGGTGGACCTGATGCTCCTCTCCGTCCGATAAGTACAGAATCTGAACTTCCAGATAGCCGGAAGCCATGATCTGATTTTCCAGAATTTTACTGTCCTCCACCTTAATTTTCCCTGAGTGCTGAATTACACCCGATGCATCCGGCCTGCTGTCCGGAACATTCATGTCCTCTTCCAGGGTAACCTGATTCATCGCCTGACTTTTCTGGCGGCTCATCCGGATATTTTTCTTCAATATTTCCATAAAAAGAACCCCTCTCACATCATCTCAAATCAATGTATGCGAAAGAGGTCCCCGATAGACCTGTATTTCATGCAGCCAATGCCGTCACGGCTCAAAAATAACCTCCTGCTCTGTATCCTCTACTTTCAGAACAATGTATGGATAAGATAACTCCTGTGCCGGCTGCTGCTCCTGTGACGGCCCAATCAGCGTTGTCGTCACATGCAGCCCATCTTCTCCCAGCTCTACTGCATCCGCAGTAATGCTGTAACCGCCTGTCGGCTGCTTGCCATAACCGCGGATAATGTACAGTCCGTTATCACCCTCCCAGGTCATTTTGATTTCTTCTGTCTTATGGTTCTCCAGAATTTCCTGAAGCTCTCCCGGTACTTCGTCCGCCGGTACAACCGTAAACTCCACTGCAATCCGCTCTCCTGCATCCTGTCCCAGCAGAGAGCATCCGGCGCTCGTAAATCCCAACAACACACAAAGCATAAGACCTATGCCTTTTCTCAGTTTATCCGTCACCGCTGCAACTCCTGCACTTTTATTTCATAATATTATACTGCAGAGGTGCACCGTTTATGCGCAAAACCTTCTCTTTAAGACAAGACCGGCTTTCTATTTCTCAGGAGCTTGAATCTCACATTCTTTTCCAAATATCTCGATGGCTTTTACCTGACGAATGTCGATCGGAACTTTAAATTCAAAAGTCAACTCTCTGGTTGCTGTCAATGCTTCCTTTTCTTCGCCTTCTTCAAAAACCACGCTCTCCGACAAGCCCATCTCATAATAGCTTTCCTCCAGATAAGAGCCGTTTTTCAGCCGGATTTTTACATTGGAAAAATAATCCGCGCAATCCTCTTCCCGATACAATGTTGACATATAGACAGAACATCCGATCGGAGAAAGCACGATAAAATCGATGCTCACATCCGCCTGACCGTCATTTACCGTCAAATCATAATCTCTGCCAAAAGAAATATCTTTCGCCTGATCCATATTAACGGTAAAGCTCCAGGTGCCGCTGCAGACAGCAACTGCACTGTCATCACAGACCTCCGTACTGACAGAACTGCTTACAGATGTACTGACATCAGCAGCTTCTTCCGAATCCGCCATCTCTTCCTCCGGCGCTTCCTGCTCAAAACAATCGTTATAGTATCCGAAATCCCTGAAGGTAAACTCATAAGACTCTCCTTCAAAGCCTTCCTCCGCCGTATAGGTTGTAAAGTACATAAACTGATTCGGCGCAAGACTTTCGTCATCCTCCTGATAATAATATGTGCTGCTGGCACTCATATCGCCCTGCGCATCAATATCGCTTTCCAGAAAGCTGTAGCAATGCGCCTCACCGGGTCCTCCCGGCACCGTAATCGAATCAAGCTGCTTTAAGGTTCCCTGAAGAATCATAGAAAACATATTCCCGCTTTTTATCAGCCCCTTCAGCTCCAGACATATATCATCATCCTCATAGACGGTACCCGTCTTTGTCACTGCCATATCGGTAAGCTGCTCCAAGTCCATAACAGCATTGTCTGAGAAATTACATTTCTCAGCATTTCTGCTGAAAAACGCCTTAAAATTTTCCGCTCCGCCCAAAACACAGGATGCCATCCCCACCATGCCGGATGCCAGTAACAAAAAGCATGCAGCCGCAGCGGCATAGCGCATGATATTTTTCCGGAACGAATGCTTCTGCCTCTGCACCAACGCATCCATCTTCTCATAAAAGTCATCCGATAGCTGACAGTCTCTTTCAAGCTCTTCCTTTGACGGCAAAGCCTGCATCTCTTCCTTGTGGTAACTGCAAACTGCTTTCTTTAACAGTTCTTCAAATTCTCTGTCATTTTCCTTCACCCTGCAGCACCTCCTTCATCTTCTTCTTGGCCCGATAAAGCCGGATTTCTACATTTTTTTTGCTGAGGTCCAGAATGTCCGCAATCTCACCGTTGCTGTACTCATGAAAATACTTAAGCTCAAGTACAAGACGAAGCTTCTCCGGCAGACACCGCATGGCCTGCACAAGCTCATCCGCATCCTCCTTTTCAATCATCGCGTCCAACGGCTGTTTTGCATCCGAATAAAGTGCAAACTCTACCTTATCCAGCTCAGACTGCAGCCCGCTTTTAGACACACGAAGGACATCCAGTGATTTGTTCTTAACAATTATCACGCAGAGGCTGGTCATCTCACTCTCGGTCAGATGGCGGTATCTGCTAAATTTCTCCGCCAGCTTCAAAAAAGAGCTGTGAACCGCATCCTCTGCCTCCTCCTTGTTCTTCAGGATACCAAGCGCCACGTAATACATTGTACGGTAATTCTGTTCATATACACGCTGAAAATCCAGACGCTCCTGTCCTTCCTCCAGCGCACTCATCAATAGCAACATAAAAATCTCCCCGACGGTCAGACCGCCTCTTCATAAAGAAAACGATAATACTGCAGATTCTACTACACACTATACGTTAAAAATATCTAAAAATCCTCAACAAAATGTAAAATCTGCCCCTTATCCGAAGCGAAAATTTTCTCTCCAAAACGCTTCACCGGCATGATTCCAAGCAGAGAGTTTGTAACAAAACACTGATCAAACTCTTCCAGATCTTTCGGATAAAGCACCCTCTCAGTAAGCTCAATTCCCCGTTTCTTTGCCTGTTCATAGACATGCCGGCGCATAACACCGGGAAGCATACCGCACTGCAGCGGCGGGGCAGTAATTTTTCCGTCTTTCACAAAAAAAATATTTGTCGTACAGCCCTCGCAGATTTCCCCTCTTGTATTCAAAAAAATCAATTCATCCGCTCCCAGGGAGCGTGCTTTCCGTTTTTCCAAAATACAATCCCCGTAATTCAAGGTTTTGTGATATGTAAGAGGCGATGTCTCATTTCTCCTGATATCTGAAAATTCCAGAATAAATCCCTTCTCATACTGCTCCTTTGTGTAGTGATTCTTCCGTAACTGAAACAATTTATTTTCAGCCGTTACTGTAATTTTCAGCGCGCCGTGTTTTTTCTCCTCTGCCAGAGAAGGGGCATCAAGATATTCCAGAACCTCTTCTCTGTCAACGCTCTGCTTTAACCCGAAAAAAGCAATTCCTTCTGCCAGACGCTCCAGATGCTCTGCAAGCAGCATGGGAAATCCGTTTTCTACCGCAATCGTCTCGAATATGCCGATGCCAAAATAAAACCCCTCATCCGCTGTGACTTTTGTTTTTTCCATCATCATCTCTCCCGCTTTACGAAAGTATCTCATCTTCCAGCAAAAATTTTCCAAGCTCTTCCACTGTCTCCACAATCCACTGCGCACCGCATTGCTCCAGCTCTTCTCTGCCGCCGTATCCAAACAGAACTCCGACGCATTTGAGTCCGCATTCTCTGGCGCCCAGCACATCGTGCTTTCTGTCGCCGATCATCACAGCCTCATCCAAATCTATAATATGATTTTCGGCAAGCGCACAGTGGATAACGTCGGCTTTTGTTACCTTACTCTTGTCCATAGAGCTGCCCTGCACATCTGTAAAATATTGTCTCAGACCAAAATAATCCAATATCCGGACCGCATAGTTCTGGGGTTTCGATGTGGCCAGAATCATCTGTTTTCCTGCCTTCCTGCACGCCGCCAGCAAATGCTCCATACCATCGTAGACTTCATTTTCAAATATGCCTTTTTCGGAATAGTATTCGCGATACCAGCGCACACCTTCTTCCGCCTGATCTTGTGAAAATCCATAATATTCCATAAAAGAATCGCGAAGCGGCGGTCCCACAAACTTAACCAACTGACTTTTGTCAATCTCCGCAATGCCCATATGCTCCAGCGCATAGGCGACAGAATTTATGATGCCCGTCATGGAGTCCGTCACCGTGCCATCTAAATCAAACAACAGATATTTTTTCAAGATTTACCTCCTCCACACAATGCTTCCACAACAGCTTTCGCTTTCTGAAGCGTCTCCTCGTATTCAAATTCCAGCTCTGATTCGTAGGTGATGCCGCCGCCCACACCGAGATAATATTTTCCGTTTTGGCAGACCGCTGTTCGTATGACGATATTAAAATCACAACCTCCGTCCAGCGTAAAATAACCGATGGAACCGGTATAAAGATTTCTTCTGCTATGTTCCAGCTCATCAATGATTTCCATGGCCCGCAGCTTAGGCGCCCCTGTGATCGAACCGCCCGGAAATGCTGATTTCAGCAAATCCATAACAGTCAAGTCCTCCCGAAGTTCCCCTGCCACGTTGGAGATCAAATGGAAAACGGTCGCATACTCTTCTACCGTGTACATCTCCGTGACCTTCACAGTGCCCGGAACACACACACGGTTCAGATCGTTGCGCTCCAAATCCACAATCATCAAAAGCTCACTTTTATCCTTCTTGGAATTTTCAAGCTCCGCACGCATGGCCGCATCTTCATCAGGTGTGGCGCCCCGCTTCCTTGTCCCCTTAATCGGTCTTGTCTCCACATGCCTGTCATGCATCTGCAAAAACCGCTCAGGAGAAGCACAAACGATCTGCAATCCTTTGTAGTTTAAAAAACCGCCAAAAGGCGAGGGATTCTGCTTCCTCAGATCTCTGAAAACCTCAAACGGCTTTCTGGGGCTTTCTATATACAAATGCTGCGTCATATTTGCTATATAAATATCCCCCTCTATAATGTAGGATATCATATCGTCCACAGCCTGCATGTACTCCTTCTTTGTAAAATTCGGAGAGATATTCACTTTCTTTTGGCAGTCATTCACCGTAATTTCTTCCCTGTCTGCTCCCTGATCCTCATATATCCGGCAAATCTCCAAAGACACCTTATCCTGAAGGATATCCGCATCCTCGGTCTGTCCATTTGTAACTGTGTACAGCCGTTTTTCCCGATGGTCTTCCACAATAAAATTATCATAAAAACAAAATACCGCATCCGGCATATCCACTTCCAGAGGATGCCTGGTCGCAACCCGCTCCTTTTTTCTGCCGTAATCATAGGTTAAATACCCGATCGCACCAGATACAATCGGCAGCTCTGTCTCATTTTTATCCGGATGCTCTCTCAAATATATACGAATATATTCCTCAAAGCTAATATCCTGTATCACACCGTTTGCCGTAAATACTTCCCCCTGTACCAGCTTAAGATAAGGCTTCCTCCCCATTATGGAATAACGTCCAAGCTGATTCTGCAATGAAGAATCCAAAAACACAATATCTTCTTCCTCATGGTAATACTCAAAAATTTTGTGAATCGGCGGATAATGTTTGATTTCTCTTATCTTATGCATATCTTTCCTCCGCCTTACATGAATGATCCTGCCGCCAGCTCTCACATATAATATGAAAATTCTCAAGCAATTCGTGTCCATACTCTGTCAGCACTGCCTCCGGATGAAACTGTACGCCATACACTGGCAGAGACTGGTGAGAAATCGCCATCACAGCCCCATCCTCCGCACGGGCATCTACTCTGTAATTCTCCGGAAGCGTCTTTTCGTCCACTATAAGCGAATGATAACGTGTTGCAAGAAAGCCCTGCGGCAGTCCGCGAAACACACCCTTGCCATTGTGAAAAACAGGAGTCACCTTTCCATGCATGGGTCTGCTGCCTTTGCGCACTCTGGCATTGACCGTATAGCCAATAGTCTGGTGCCCCAGGCACACACCCAGGATCGGAATGACTCCCGTAAACTCGCGCACTACCTGTGCAGATATCCCCGCCTCCTTCGGCGTCCTGGGACCCGGAGAAATAATAATCCCTTCCGGCTGCATCTGATAAATTTCCGCAATCGTCATATCAGTATTTCGTTTTACAAGAATCTCATGGCCTGCTTCTTCAAAATATGCCTTGAGATTGTAGACAAAAGAATCATAATTATCAATCATCAAATACATAAACCTCACCTGCTTTCTGCATAGTCGTTATCCTTTCCGAAAACCGGTAAGGTCCGTAACTTGCGAATTTTAAATTGTAAAAAGATTATAGCCCTTCAGGCTTTGCTATCTGAAGCGTTAACAATTTCAGGTCTTTTCCCCTCGGCTTTTTCTATCCAATCTAAAAGGCGCGCCCGAAGCTCAGCTTTAACCTCTGCATATGTCTCATCCTGCACCACGTCATGCAGCTCAAAGGGATCCTTCTCCAGATCATAAAGAAAATCATCCGCATACACATCGGAGGCGGCATACTCATTTCCGTCTTTTCCCGGAGCATAGACCGCATAACAGTATTTTTCTGTACGAATGGAACGTCCCACACGACTTTCGGAAATCTGCGCAAATACTTCATTTGCCCTTCCTTCTATATGTCCGTCTGCCACTCTGCGCAGATCCTCACCAATCATAGCATCTCCCACATCCACACCTGCCAGAGCAAGAATAGTCTTTGGCAGACTCTCCGTGCTTACCAAAGTGTCTATGGACTTTCCTCCTTTAAATGGTCCGCCTGCAATGACAAGCGGCACATGTGTGCCCGAGGCGTGAGCAGTTCTCTTGTAATCGTCATGTCCATTTAAATGACTGTCACGATTTCGTGTCTTAAAATGAGAACCGTGATCCGACGCAAAAATAATTACGGTATTGTCATAAAGCCCTTTATCCTTCAGTTTCTCTATCAGCTTCCCGAGATTTTCATCCAGCGCTGCGCAGGCTCCCAGATAATCCGGATATTCTTCCCGTGCGTTGCTCCCCAAAAGCTCCAGATCCTTTGGCAGCACATAGTTTTTATATTTCTCTTTGGAACCTTTTGGTCCCTCATAATGCTTGTGATCATTCTGATGATGTGGCTCTATCTGAGAGATCATCATAAAAAACGGCTTTTTTTCATCTCTCTCTTCAAAAAAATCCAGCGCCAAATCCGTAATACAGTCCGCACGATACCCCCTGAACTCTATTTTACGATTATTTTCATCAAATACATAGCCGTCATAGCCGTGAGAAGTAAATTCCAGGACATCCGCTGTTCGCCAGAATCCACTGTATCCTCCGCGGTACTCTTTGGGAATTGCAGTCTTTACATAGTCAACAGTCTGTTTTCCATCCGTTGTTCCTTCACTTGCCAGATGCCATTTTCCTGCGTAGGCCGTTTCATATCCGGCTTCCTCCAGATAATTCGCCAATGTTTTAACATTGCGCGGAAGCATAATATTGTTGCGGAAGCATCCAAGCTCTGTCGCATATTTTCCGGTCTGAAATATTGCGCGGCAAGGGCCGCAGACCGGCTGCGGCGAATAAGCCTGATTAAACTTCACACCTTCACCGGCCAGACGGTCCAGATTCGGTGTGATATTAAGCGGCTGTCCAAAACATCCGCAGGTATCAGCACGCTGCTGATCTGTAAAATAAAAAATAACATTGTAAGACATATCATCTTCTCCTATTACTTGATTCTGCTTTATCACAAATCGTACCTTTTCTTAACTCTTTTTCCATATCATTATCGTTTATCTGCACAGATTGTCTGCAATTTCCCGCAGCCGCTCCAGACATGCTTCAAAAAACATCCTGTAACCTTCACAAAAATAATTTCGAAACATACCCGTCTTTACATTCAAGTCACGGTTTCTCTGACATCCGCCGCGGCAGATGAAAAAATAGCGGCATGTACGGCAGCTATCCTCCAGCTTCTCTGAGCGTACTGTAAATCCTGTCTTCTCCCTTTGCATCTCAATGGCATCCAATCGGTCTTCATTGAAATTTCCAAGACGCCACTCATCCAGCACATAGAAATCACAGGGGTAAACGCTTCCATCCGCCTCCGCCACATACTGTACCCCGCAGGTTCCATTCATGTCGCAGGCCTCCGGCCGGTACCCCAGCAGGATTCCCACATAATTCTCAAATTGCCGGATATAGGGCTGTCCGCCGTTCTTCCAATCCCCATACCACAAATCAAACAGCTTTATCAAAAAGCTGCCATACTCCCCGGGTCCCACTGCATAGGCCGTTTTCCCGTGCGGCTCGTCAAGCGGCTCCAGACATGCAATATATTGCTGGTAGTTCCATCCATTTCGGCGGTACGTTTTATAGATTTCCTCAATGTTCTCAGCAACGTTCTTTGTCACCACTGTGAGAATATTGTAATCTACCTGCCATTGATCCATAAGCGCTGCGGCCCGTACTATACGGTCATAGGAAGGGGCGCCTGACGCACTGTGCCGACAGGCATCGTGCGTCTCCTTAATGCCATCCACAGACAGCCCAACCAGAAATTTATTCTGTACAAGAAAACGGCACCATTTTTCGTCAAGTGCATAACCGTTCGTCTGCAGGGCATTGCTCACCGCTAACCCGCGCCGATTATACTGCTTTTGAAGTTCTACCGCCTTTTTAAAAAACTCCACTCCGCACAGAGTTGGCTCTCCGCCCTGGAACACATAGCTTACCGCCCCCTCTGCGCGCAGCATAGTCCGGCGAATCACATTTCTCAGAGTATCCTCCGTCATAAACCCGTAAGATTTTTTTTCTCTTTTCCGTGCCTCATCGCAGTAAAAACAATAATCACAGGACATATTGCAAATACCCGATGCAGGTTTTATCATCACGCTGACTGGCGGCATTTTTTCCTCCTCCCAAAATTCTGTTCTAAGTATATTCATTATATAAAAAAGCTCTCTCTTTCTCAACCTTTTTCAAACTTTTTACACAAATACACTCTGTTCCGTCCTTTTGAGCAATTTCCGCTACGAATTTTGTCAAATTGTCCCCTTGCACTTCCATATACCATACGGTATACTATTATACAGGAGCGCCTTTGCGAATTTTGAATTACAGTGCATGACACGCTGCGCTCTTTAATGAAAAAAATTATAAAGGAAAGGGTACTGACATGAACGAATTACATACACGACTTTCCGGTGTACTGGTACACCCCACCTCTTTCCCTTCTCCCTATGGTATTGGAGATTTGGGCAAGGGCGCTTATGAATTTATTGATTTCCTGAAAGCATCCGGACAGCATCTCTGGCAGGTACTGCCGCTTGGACCGACTGGCTTCGGCGACTCACCTTATCAGAGCTTTTCTGCTTTTGCCGGGCAGCCTCTGCTTATCAGCCCGGACGATCTGTTAAAGCTTGAGCTTATCACAAAAGAAGATCTGGCCGATATGCCCCAGTGGGACCCGGTCAAGGTCGATTACGGTGCAGTGCAGACCTTTAAAAATCGACTCTTCAAGAAAGCTTTCTTTACCTTTCATCATACACCCAATAAATTTTTACTGGAAGCGTTTGATGATTTCTGTTCTGAAAACAAAAAATGGCTGAACGACTACGCACTGTTTATGGCATGTAAGGATGCTCACGAGAGCAAATGCTGGCTGGACTGGGATGACGAAATGATGGACCCCACGCCAGAAGAACGCCTTGCCTTCGAAAAAGAACACAAAGAAGATATCAAATATTATAAGTTTATCCAATTCTTGTTCTTCCATGAGTGGATGACATTGAAGGAGTATGCCAACGAGGCAGATATTGAGATTATCGGCGATATTCCATTTTTTGTCTCTCTGGACAGCGCTGACGTATGGGCCAATAAAAACCTGTACCAGCTCGACACCAAAGGACATCCTACTCACGTTGCCGGGGTTCCACCAGACTATTTCAGTGCAACAGGACAGCTCTGGGGCAATCCGCTTTACGACTGGAAAAAACACAAGGAAGATGGATATTCCTGGTGGATTGACCGTATCAAAATGCAGATGAAGCTCACCGACTATCTGCGTATCGATCATTTTCGTGGTTTTGAAGCGTACTGGTCTGTACCTGCGGACGAAGAAACCGCTATAAACGGCACCTGGAAAAAAGGTCCCGGAGAAAACCTGTTTCTTGCGATCCAGAAGGAATTAGGTGAAGACCTTCCTATCTGGGCTGAGGATCTTGGCATTATCACTCCAGAAGTAGAGTGGCTGCGCGATATGTTCCATTTCCCGGGCATGAAAATTCTTCAGTTTGCTTTCCAGGGCCTTGAGGAAAGCGAATACCATCCGCACAACCTGACTACTACCAATTGTATCTGCTACACCGGCACACACGATAATGATACGACTACCGGATGGTACCATACGCTTCCCGAACCGCAAAAAGACAAAATCCGCCGCTACTGCAACTGCGACGGCGGCATTATCAGTCTGGATTTTATCCGCATGTGTATGGCCAGTGTTGCCAAATATGCAATTTTCCCGATACAGGATTTGTTCCAGCAAGGCAGTGAGTCCCGCATGAATATGCCTGGATGCGCATTTGCCAATTGGGCTTACCGCTATGAGAGCCATGAACTGCGCTCTGACAGAGCAGAGTGGCTGAAGAACACAACCGCACTGTTTGGACGCGGAAGGAGTAAGGCATGATTCGTTTACTGATCATTCTGATATTGGTGATTGCTTTTCTGATTCTGTCCATTCCGATTCTGTTTGTGGAATGGATTATTGGAAAGTTCAATCCGCATGCACGTGATATCTCTTCGCTGCGCATTGTGCAATTTATGTTTAAACTGATACTTTTTACAGCGGGTACAAAAGTCACGGTTATCGGAGAGGAAAACGTGCCAAAGGATATTCCCGTACTCTATGTAGGCAACCACCGCAGTTATTTTGATATTGTTCTTACCTATGCAAGGTGCCCGGGACTTACAGGCTATGTGGCAAAAGACAGTATGCTGAAGATTCCTCTGCTTTCCACCTGGATGAAACGGCTTTATTGCCTGTTCCTGAATCGTTCTGATATCAAGGAAGGCCTGAAAACCATCCTGCAGGGCATCGACCAGATTAAAAACGGAATTTCCATGTGTATATTCCCGGAAGGCACACGCAACCGAGGTGACGATGAAACTCAGCTCCTTCCCTTCAAGGAAGGAAGCCTGAAGATGGCAGAAAAAACCGGATGTCCGATTATTCCCATGGCCATGAATAACACGGCAAACATTTTTGAATCCCATATTCCGTTTGTCCGTCCCTGTCATGTTGTATTGGAATACGGCAAACCAATCTATCCAAAAGAACTGCCGAAAGAACAGAAAAAATTTCTGGGGGCACACTGTCAGGAAATTATTGAACATACCGTTAAGAAAAATCAGACACTTGTTAGGACCAGACAATAAAAACACATCAAAAGCGGATATATCCCTATGAAAATACACCAAGAGCTGCCTATATTTTTATAAGCAGCTCTTGAAATTTGGGAGGTCTGTCAATAAATCAATCTTTTTGTTATTTTTGGATTTTTGCTTTGGGGCCGACGCCTTTTGCTTTGAGAAGCTTTTTATAAGTATTTAATTTGCTCTTTGGCACTTTCACAGATGCCTTCGCATAAATGCCCTTAAATGCCTTGCTTCCCACGCTTCTTTTCGTCAGCTTCTTTGTCTTGATTGTAATCTTTTTTAATCTGCTGCATTTGTAGAATGCTTTCTTTCCGATCTTTGTCACTTTGGATGGAATCGTGATCTTCGTAAGCGCCGAGCACTTGTAGAATGTCATAGCGCCAATTGTTGTAACATTCTTTCCAATCGTCACTGTTTTCAGTTTCGTACAACCATAAAAAGCACTCTTTCCAATGGATGTGATATTGCTGCCCATCGTCACTTTCGTAACCTTTTTGTTGCCCTTTAGTGCATTTGCTTCTACAGAGGTTACTTTGTAAGTAATACCGCCTACCGCTATTGCATCTGGAATCACAATCGTTTTTGACGTACTGGTCGTGCCGGTAAATGCAGCCGTTCCGCCCTGGGCGTTAACGGTTGTGATCTTATAAGTATCTGCACCGTATTTCAGTACTGTGCCAACGGCTGGCGCTCCAAGCGCTTTTATGGCTTCTGTCTTTTTCACACCGCACACAGTACAGGTATAAGTCCTTACACCATCTTCTGTGGCTGTAGCCTCTTTTGTCACAATGCCCGCATCCCAGCAATGTCCGGGCGCTGCCAGCACTTTTCCCGTCTCTATGCAAGTTTTGCAGTCTCTGCAGTAGATATCTCCGCTGTAGCCTTCTTCCTCACAGGAAGCTGCTTTTGCATCACGGATCTCCGTCTCGCCATGTTTGTCTGCATCCAGCTCGCCATATTCCAGATGACATCTGTCACATACTGCCTTTTTGCTGCAGGTAGCTGTTCCTCCTGTGTGTCCAAGTGCAGGTACTTCTATTTCCTCTGAAATACCGCATACTTTGCAGTGTCTTATCTCACTGCCCTTTTCCTCACAGGCTGCATCTTTCTCAACGGTAACGTTTTCATCCCAATCATGTCCGGCCTTTACACATGGGTATGCTTCCAGATAATCCAGGTCTGCCGGTTCTAAAGATGCACTCTTGCTCACAACAATTGTATTTTCACCCTTCTTTAAGGATACCTCTATCTCATATCCGGACCAGTTGTCTGTGCAAATTCCGTTTGCAGATGACGCATTAAAATTCGCAACCGGTCGGTCTATTTTCTCACCGCCGTTCACCTGCACGGAGAGTCCGGCATTGTCCACATCTGCGGCCGCGCCGATATAAAGCTTATAGGTTCCGGCTTCTTTTGCACTTACGGTAAATGTCACTTTATTTACCGCTGTCCGAAGCCCTGTAACCTTCTTTCCGCCGGAAGAATTATAAGTTTCTTCTATTCTTGCGTTGCCATCCAGCTTTGCATCCTCTGCTTCCAGTCTTTCATATGCGATAACAGGTGTTCCGGATGGCCAGTTTACTTTGCCATTGTACTCAAGAGCCGCTCCGATAAACGGTGTTCCGTCTTCATTCCAGTAAACTCTCTGTGTGCGTACGCCCCGGCCATTCCAGCCGCCGCCGGAATTTCTCGTTGCATGGTACACGATGTAATCCTCAGTTCCGTCCGGTGAAGTCGTAAAGCACGCATGTCCTGTAGAGTAGGTTGTAGAATCATTTTTCTCAAAAACAGGCTCTTTGGCTTTGATCCAGGAATCTTTCTCCATCGGGTCCGCCCCGCTCTTTAAAGTCAGGCATCCAAGACAATAGAAATCGCTCCAGCTTCCGCTGGCAGAATATACGATATTCACGGTACCATCCGGCGCTTTTGCAATCTGCGCTCCCTCGTTAATCGTAGGATTTCCACCCTGCTTTTCCCAACTGTATTCCGGTCTGGAAAGCTCCACTCTCTCTCCGGAAATTGTCCATGGATTGTCCATTTTTGCAATATAGATTCTCTGATCTACATTTACGGTTCCTTCCCATCCGGACCAGATAGCATATAATTGTCCTTCATGCTCCAGTACAGTCTGATCAATTGCCCAGCGGTCCGTAGTCGGTGACATCTTGCCTTTGAATGTATATTCTCCCTGAGCATCCGCAGTCTTGCTCTCCAGCACATACATTCTGTGATCTGCTCCGCTGCCTGCCGTATAATAGATGTACCACTTTCCATCCAGATAATGAATTTCCGGCGCCCACAGCTCGTTTGCCGGCTCATCCCCTGAAGGTGTATAGACTAATTTCGGTTCTGCCTGCCCGATTCTGCTAAGCTCTAAAGACTTTGACACCCAAATCGATTTATCATGGTTGACGCGGATATAGTAATAATAACCATCCTGATAAGTCACAAATGGATCTGCTCCATAGTTCACCAGAGGATTGCGGAAGGTTTCCGCCCCTAAGAACCGGATTGTATAATTTTTCTCATATCCGGAATCTTTCGGTGATGTCACCTTGATATAGGCTTCCGGACATTCTTCTGATCCCTGTGTTATTTCCACATGGAATTTATCCTTCACGTCTTCCCCAACAGATACTTCCACCTTCGGAATTTTAGAAAGATTCTCCACATCCCACTCATAAACAGAGGTGCCAAGCTCAAAATCCTCCAGAGTCTTTCCATCCAGTGTAACCGTTAAATCCGGGAACGCCGTGTAGAACACAATATAATCCAACTCTGAAAAGCTCTTATCTCTTCCGGAATGTGAAAAGGTAAGTGTATTCATACCCTTTTTCAATTCCACTTCAATCGGATACAAATTCCAGTTATCCCATCCGGCTGCCCGGTACTGTACAACCTTTGCATTTGCGCTGTCCCCGTTCACCCAATACTTATGCTCCGGATTCGGGAAAGCGGGATCTCCGTCCGCTGCAACTTCAACCCGATAAGTACCTGCCTCCGGTGCGTCCAGAGTAAAGGTTACGGTCGATGAAGTATTATCGATCGTGCCGACCTTCTTTCCGCCGGATGCGTTGCCGTTTTCTACCACCTTTGCCAGACCTGACAATACTGCATTCTCAGCCTCCAGTTTCTGTACAATCTTATAATTAACAGAAGCATCCAGCTCATCTGCGCTCAGCGCACGATTATAAATCTGAATATTGTCATAGCTTCCCTTGAAATAAGGATCTCCCGTATAGAAGGATTTTCCCAGATAGCTGATTAGATTCTCACCCAGCTCCGTGATGTTTCTCACCTTTTGTGTCCCTATTTTCTCGCGGTCTACGTAAAACGTCATGTCATGGTCTTTTACGACTATAGTCACATTCACCCAGCGGTTCAGACATCCGTCCGGAACTGCATTGAGCTTTTTCTCCTGCTGCCAGCTTCTCACAGAGACTCCGGATGTGATTTCTTTATCGCGGAAGCGCAGGAAAAGATATTTATTCTGATCCTGACCGATGCAGAAATCTACATGATTGAGTTCCGTTGTCTCCGGCTTCACATCCATGCGGATCGTCATATCGTCCAGGGCATCAAACATACCCTGCGGAAGTTCGGCATACGTATCTTCCGTGCCATCCAGATACAGTACATTACTCTGTGTCTCACTGTCCTTGATAATCTTTGCATTGCCAAACAGCGTCATCGGCAAATCTCCGGTCGCCTGTACAGCGTTTGAAACACGATTGTCTGCCGCATTCTCAAAATCATAGAACACAACCGGCTCTTCCTGCTCATCCACAGACGCCAGCGCACCAGCGGCCACACCGTAAGCTTCCGTTAATGCGTCATATTCCTCCTGGGTAATCGGAATCATAACCCCATGCTTTCCGCCATCCTGCATGATATATTCATAATCTGCAAGCGGTTTGATGCTGTTAGGCTGATCCAGATTTGTCGTTGTAAACGGGATATAACCTCTCGTTGATCCACCGTATTCATCCACCATGATGCACCATTCATCACGGTCATTGAATTTAAACATCGTTGCGCCTTCGTAATATCCTGTGAAGGTTTCCAGACACCCTGCTGCCGTATTATCAATTTTATTGTAAACTTTACCTACGTTATTATATGTTTTATCACCAATCGTTACCTGATTGACCTGGCTGCCGTATCCCAGAGGATGATTCTCTGCTTTCTGAAGCATGACATTCTGCAGATTACCCTCCTGTTTTACAAGCTTATAGTAGGCATTGCCTTCTTTATAAACAGAAGTGTCAATGTTGCTGATTTCCAGGTCATTAAACAGCTCCGGCTCTGTAAAGGTATAGAAATCTCGCGTTTTCGATACCCAACTGTACTGCCTTGCATAATTGTCACCCTTAACCTTGCTGGACCAGTATACCAGATATTCTCCGGTCGCCTCGTCGTAGATGGCTTCCGGCGCCCACGCACATCCGCCTTCAATGGATGCCGCCACTGGAACATTTCTCTGATTGGTCCAGTGTACCAGATCTGTGGATTCCCAAATTGTCAGCGCCTGACTTCCCTCGGTAGATAAACGATTCCAGTCAATATTGCTTCCGTAGCGATAAATATTCTGATCGGTAGCAATCAGATAGAATTTATCCCCATCTGCGGAACGGATGATATAAGGATCTCTTACTGCAGCATCCCCTACTGTAGATTTCAGAATTGCATTATTGTCATTCAGCGCCGTCCAGTTTTTCCCATCCTTGCTGATGCCGAAGAAGATATCCTGTTCTCCTGCCTGCCCCTGAAATTCTTTAAAATGTGCATAGAGATAACCGACATAGGCTTTCTTTTGGGCTTTCTTTGTTACGTTGACTTCAATCACACGGGAAGCTTCTTTTCCTGCATAACTTCCTTTTACTGTCAGTGTTACCTTTGTATCGTCTGCCTGCCGTGTGACGATTCCTGCCGGAGCATCATAATAATCTGCGTTTTCTTTTATCTTAGTAGAAATCACATTTTCATCGCTTGAACTCCACACAAGCTTCACACCGTCAATTTCATCCGGAAGTGTAATATTTTCACGGATATCATCCTGATTCTTTATTTCAATCTTTGCCAGAGCCGCTTTCAGCACATCTGAATCATTGTCAGCGCTCTCAACGGTAACCTGAAGCTCCGTTTCCAGAGGTATATTGCCAAGATTGGCGATTCCTTCCGGAAGTGTCGCCGTTCCTTTTATATGCAGTACCTGTTTTTCGGTATTTCCTGCATCATATTCTGACGTATCCCAGGTCACATCAGCAGCATATACGGTATCCGCATCACTTTTGGATGTAAGAACGCCGATTTGAGTCGGGAGTCCCCACTCCTCAACCGCAGTTCCGTTTTCTACTGTGATCTCTTTGAGAGATTCCTTGTCAAATTCAATAAAGTTATTTGCATCTACTGCTCCGGAAGGCAGCGCCTGCGGTGTCACCGTCGGTCCCTTTACTTCCAGAACTGTGTTACCATCCGCATCCTCTGTAAACTGCATCCGGTCAATGCAGAGCTGTCTCGGCTCTGTATTCTGTAAGTCATGATGACTGTGATATACCATAAACATTTCCGTCCCATCCGGAGATGTGGTGATGCAGTGGTGTCCCGTTCCATGAGCCAGTGAATTTGACTTCATAATTGGATTATTTGCGTACTTGGTAAACGGTCCCAGCGGACTGTCCGCAACTGCATATCCGGAGCCGTAATTAATACTTTCAAAATGTGATCCAGAATAAGTCATATAATATTTGCCATCCCTGGTAATCATAAATGGCCCTTCATTAATATTACCCATATCCTGATCCCATCCCTGGTCTGCCTGCACAATCTGAGTCAGCGTATCCTCTTTGATAGTTTTCATGTCATCGTTCAGCTCTGCTCCCCAGATTACATTGCCGCCTGTAAACCGTACAAAATAAATATAATACTTGCCGGAGGGTTCATCATAAAATACATGAGCGTCAATTTCTTTCACGTTCATATGCATCGGCTGTCTCACATCCTGTTTATACGGACCCAGCGGAGATTCACTGGTCGCCACACAGAGGTGCTCTTCCGCAACATAGTACATATAAAATACTCCGTCACGCTCAATCGTATCCGGCGCCCAGAAGTTCTTCTCTCCCCATCCGTCACCTTTCTTAAAAGCAAAGCCTTTATCTGTCCAATGCACCAAATCCGTGGACGTGTAAACCTTAATACCCTGATCGTCATTCGCATCCCCTGCATTGGTCGGATACAGATAGTAGGTGCCGTTATGATAGAGAATGTCAGGGTCCGCACACATATTTAACAGCGGATTTGTATAAGATTGATCTTCCGGTAATTCTGTTTCTTCATAAGCGCTCACCGTCAGATTAGAGAAAGAGACATTGGAATACCAGTTTCTCACACCGACACTTCCTGATGAATGTGTGCTGTCAATCACATCCAGCTTTGCATAATTCACTCCGTTGTCATCTACATAGCAGGTGATATGATCGCCATATGCCGTTACCTTTACACGGTAAGTGGTTCCATATTTTATAGTCATTTTCTTTGTGGCAATTTCATGCCAGTTTCTGCCGGATGAACGTCCCAGCACAACTGTCTGGTTCCTCAGATCCAGGCCAAAATAATATCCATAATATCCGTCCGCCTGGCCGCTCTCGGAATTGGATGCGCGGAATAAAATTCCGCCCTGCGCTTCGTCCCTGCCTGCACTTGCTTCCACAGTCACATCCGCTTCATAGACAAAATCCGTAAAGTTCTCATCCTTTGCAATTGCCTTATTTCCATTCCCGCCATCCACTCGGATCGCGCCATCTTTTGCACTCCATGTTCCTGCATTTGCTCCCGTAAACGTATCAAATCCGTCCAGACTGGATAAATCCGCTGTATACAATACATCACCCGCCGCACGCGTTTCAGATGTCATCAGCTCCTCTTTAGCCTGTTCCGGTGCAGCCATTACAGCGGGGATCGCTGTGTTATTTGATAATATCATCGACACAGCTAATAAAATGGCCGCCCACCTTTTACGATTTCTCATTTTCAACCTCCTGCTCCTTATTCATTTTTACTTCTGGTCAAATAAGCGGTATTTGCCAAACACGTGTGCCAAAATCCGTATCCGACTTTCTTAAAACTATACAGCTATTTCGACACTTACATTAAGATCATGTTTTTATTCTAGCAAATAGAAAACTACACGTATTTACAAATTTTCAGGTTTTTTTTATGATTTTTTGTCCTGCTTTCCGTGGCAAAACTGCTTTCTGCAAAAGAGAACTCATTGGATTTTCTCCCCGGCTGCACTGAAAACTCTTTTTTAGGACCAATATAACGGCAAAAATTATATAACTTACACTAGCCTTGACACCAGCAGCTTGATACAATAAGGATATCAATCTTCCGAAAGGAGCTTTCCGATATGAAAATGATTTCCCGTATAGAATTTCACACCGGCAGCAAGGAAGAGCGTCTGCCCGGTTTTACTCCGGATTTTCCCTATATATCTTCCTGTGTAGATGTAAACAAATATCCGGGTAAGTTTTGTCCCTGGCACTGGCACCAGGCAGTAGAATTATTTTATATAGAGAGCGGTGCGCTTGAATATTTTACACCGAAGGATCACCTTGTTTTTCCAAAGGGCTCCGGAGGAATTATAAATTCCAACATTCTTCACATGACGAGAGCGCTGCCCGAATCCAGCAAAACACTTCAGCTTCTGCATATTTTTTCTCCATCCCTTATTGGCGGAGAACGTGGAAACCGAATTGAACAAAAATATGTGACTCCTCTTACTACAGCGCCGCAGATAGAAATCATTCCGCTCTTTCCTGATAACCCATCACATGTTCCTCTGCTTAACGCTATCTCCGATTCCTTTCGCCTCTCAGAAAGGGATAATGGATTTGAAATAAAATTACGGGCCATACTATCTGATATATGGTTTCAGTTTTTTATACTAAGCCAGCCGCTTCTGGAAAAAAAAGAAAATTATGACAAGCGGAACGACAAAATAAAACAGATGATGGCCTACATACATGAACACTATTTCGAAAAAATTTCCATTTCTGAGGTTGCTGATGCTGCTTTTATCAGCGAACGCGAGTGCTTCCGCCTTTTTCACGATTGTCTGCACGTAACACCGTCAGAATATCTGAAAAGCTATCGGCTTTCGATGGCCTGCAGCCTGCTGTCAAAAAGTCAGGAAAGCATCACTTATATCAGCCAGGTATGCGGTCTGGGAAGCAGCAGTTATTTTGGAAAAGTATTTCGTGAATATACCGGGTGTACTCCCCTTAATTACCGCCGAAGATGGCGGGATAATGATATAAAAGGGCAGAAATAAGATATTTCTTTTGCAAAAGCTGCACTATAATGATATTTGTAAACTACATTTTAGAAATTTTTAGAAACGGAGGAGCTGTGATGAAAATAAAATTAAAAATCCTGAACATGAAAAACTTTCTGCAGACAGTTAACCGGTGCCATGACACCGTTAACATGCTGTATCCCGACGGAACATCAAAAAATATTAACAAGCAGAAACAGTTTCAAGATGACCTGCTGCAGAAATTCCTGAAAAATAAAAAATGCCTGCACCTTTCTCTTAATATTGCAAATCCCAGTGATTATATGCGCATCGTCTCCTACTATGCCGGAGACTGTTAAGAGAAAATATTTTAGAAAGGATACTACATGGAATGATCTATAAACACATTGTTTTTGACGTTGACGGAACACTTTTGGACACAAAATATGCCGTTTTGCACGCTATGCAGGATACTTTGAAAACAGTTACCGGAAATTCACCCAGGCTTGAAGAGCTGACCTTCGCGCTTGGTATCACCGGTGAAGATGCTCTGAAACAACTCGGAATCCCCAATATTCCGGATGTTCTTAATTTGTGGAATGCTAACACCCACAAATACGGCGGCACCATCCGCCTGTTTGACGGTATCAGAGAATTGATTGATACCCTTAAAAGAAATGGCTGCCGACTCGGCATTGTTACCTCCCGAATTACCGCAGAATTTGACCATGATTTTACCCCTTTTGGCATTAATGATTATTTTGACGCTGTCATATGTGCAGACCTGACAACAGAGCATAAGCCCTCGCCCGCCCCCCTTTTCAAATATATGGAGCTTACAAACAGCAACAGCAGTGAGATTCTCTATGTGGGAGACAGTACTTACGACATGCAGTGCGCTAAAAATGCCGATGTAGATTTCGCCCTTGCCTGCTGGGGATGTAACTCCAGAAATCTGGCGGCAGATTACTATCCGGAAGGACCGCTGGATTTGCTTAACTGCATAGAGGCAGATGCTGCGGGAACCGTATCCGGAGCTTAGAAAACACAGCCGAACGGTATGAAGCCGCAATGCGATATGCGCTGTCTTCTTTTCGCCCTCTCCTTCTCCATATTGACAAATCCAAAAATCCATACTATCGTGTATATAGACAAAAACGGCAGACAAAGCTTCTATCTGCCGTTTTGGAAAAAGCTGTGTCTAAGGTTTCCCTGCGCAACTGCAGCCTTTAAAAGACATGTTTGGATAAGGAGGAAAATATGATTTATCAAAGTGATCAGATGGAGGAACAGGCATTACTGGAAACTGCAGCAAGAATGTGTACTGCGGCCCGTACGGCTCCTAAAACCATGGGAAAAGACAACATTGTCACGCTTGTACTGACCGGTGAGGAAAAGAATCTTCTTGCCGATAAAATGGATGAAATTGGAAAAAGAGAGTTCGGTGAAAAAGCAGATGCATGGTACGGCAGAGACGCAGATAATGTACGGATGGCAAAAGCAGTCGTTCTGATCGGTATAAAGCGCACTTATCGTGGAATTAAGCATTGTTCATTCTGCGGTTTTGAGGATTGTACTGTCTGTAAAACATCCGGCGGAAACTGTGCTTTTTCCTACATGGATTTGGGAATCGCAGTGTCTTCTGCAGCGCTTGCCGCAGCCGAAGGGTACGTAGACAACCGGGTGATGTTCTCTGTGGGAAAGGCCGCTGCGGAAATGGCATATCTTCCCGATGATATTCTTTGGCACGGGATCCCACTGAGTGCAGCCGGAAAAAATATCTTTTTTGACCGCAAACCCAACAGCCCGAAGAAGGCAGTATAATATTTAAAGCACATTCGTACATCAAATAATCAAATAACCGCCCCCGAAAAGATAAAAGGGGCTGTCGGGAAATATCAGCTTTTCACAATATATAGCATAAATTATGCAAATCTATTCCTATATATTGTATAGAAAGATCATTTCCCGACAGCCCCTTTTATAGATCGGAA
>ERZ809224.592-NODE-592-length-32992-cov-9.336673_pt1 | contig 32992 bp, 24 predicted proteins | sample MGYA00520513_ERZ809224 | MGnify/ENA primary metagenome ERZ809224 (study PRJEB31576, sample SAMEA3212658) | Homo sapiens | biome: human-gut; feature: human gut; material: fecal | place: Sweden | collected 2012 ... | reverse complement strand
TCCCGGGTTTGTAAACACCATGCACATTTCCGAAAGAGGCCGCTATCGTAAAATTAGGACTTATCTTCGAGAGTTCTTCATAAGCATAAGCCACGTCCTCAGGTTGTGTATAGAGACGGGAATTCTCCACATCGCTGTTATCCACACCATCCTCTTCTCCGCCGGTGATCCCCAGTTCGATCTCCAAAGTCATTCCGATCTTCGCCATTCTTTCAAGATATCTTTTACATATTTCCACATTCTCTTTCAAAGGCTCTACGGAAAGATCCAGCATATGGGAACTGAAAAGCGGTTTTCCATACTGTTTGTAATAGGTTTCTCCCGCATCCAGTAAGCCGTCGATCCAGGGCAATAGTTTTTTGGCGGCATGGTCGGTATGTATGATCACCGGAATACCATACATCGCGGCAACCTGGTGGATATGCATGGCACCGGAAACCGCTCCTTCTATGGCCGCTTTCTCATTGTCATTATTTAAGGATTTTCCGGCGTAAAAATGGGCTCCCCCATTGGAGAACTGGACAATTACGGGGGAATTTACCGCTCTTCCCGCTTCCATAACGGCATTCACAGAATCCGTTCCTACCACGTTAACGGCCGGTAAAGCAAATTTTTCCTGTTTGGCAATCCTGAAAATTTCATTCAGGTCTTCTCCGGTAGCAACACCCGGTTTCACTCTTGCTGATATTTTTTCTGACATGATTATATATAAAATTATTTAAAATGATGATTGTACTGAATTTAATCTCCGGTTTTATAGATTATCATAAACTCCCGGAACCATAATAAGATTTATACTTCTCTTTTGTTCACCATATTATTATTTATTCTCTCGGAAACACAAAGTGTGCAAATATACGATTTTAGATAACAATCTGCCGCTTAAACGCTTTTTATCTTTATATTCCTAAAATTTCATTAATTTTGCCGTTTTAAAACCGTATCATGAATAATAACGGAATATGAAAAAATTTCTATGGATTATTATTTCCTTATTTCCCTTCCTCCCGCTGGTCGCACAACAGGAAATTCCCGGCAAGGAATATGGCCTGATATCCGTTAACAATACTTTTTACCTGGGAGGAATGCAATTACTTGATTCTTATCTTTCCCCGCTGGAATACCGCGGTATGAGCCTCCGGTTCGAAAATGACCGGAAACGGTTCTTTTCTACTGAAAACACTAATCTTTCGATGCAAAGCAGGATTAATGTAACAATAGGTATGGCCAGGAATCCGGCCCGGTCGGCCATGATGAATTATCTCGCTTTCAATTACGGATGGGGAATGTATTATCATATAAGGCCTGTGGCTAACCTTCAAATATTGGCAGGAGGTATCGCGGATCTGGACCTGGGAGGAAAAATGGTGGCCCGTAACGTGAACAATCCCGCTAACGCCGACCTGGCCGGAAATATCAATGCTTCCTGTATTATCCAGTATTCCATCCCGACCCGTAAACGTAATCTGCTTTTACAAGCTATGATCCAGGTGCCTTTGCTGGGTCTGATGTTCGTTCCGGAACAAGGCGGTTCCTATTACGAAATGTTTTCTCTCGGAGCACTCAGAAATACGGCTCATTTTACTTTCTTCCATAACAAATACGGTATTAACCAGAATTACAGTATCGAAATACCTTTCAGTAAATCGACATTGCGTTTGGGTTTCAGTTCTCAATTTATCAAATACACTGCCAATAACCTGGTTTTTAAAAAACTCGATTACGCTTTCATGATCGGTTGGAAACAGGAAATCATCTCCTTCGCGGGAAGAAATAAAAAAGCGCCAGCCGGATTTGTCAGTGTTAGTTTATAAAGTGATTTAGCTATGAAAAAATATATTTTACTCATTGTATTGATAGGAGGCATTTCTTCCGGCTGTATTAAGGATCCCGATACGGAAGCCAATACCTATGAAGGAAATTTCGAAGCCCTCTGGAAAATTATCGACCGGCAATACTGCTATCTCGATTATAAAGGAATTGACTGGGAAGCGGTCTATAGCCAATATCAACCGCGGCTCCGTAACGTTACTGATCACATGTCGTTTTTCGACCTGTTGGGCGAAATGCTGAACGAACTACAGGACGGACATGTAAATTTGTATTCCCCGTTCAACACCAGCCGCTACTGGGACTGGTACACCGATTATCCTGCCAATTTTAATTCGGAGATCCTCTATTCCGATGAGTATCTCGGCAGGAATTATAAAACGGTGGGAGGAATTCGATATGGTAAAATTAAGGACGGTACGATCGGCTATATTTATTACGGAAGTTTCTCCGGAAGCTTCTCCGACGGTAATTTTTCCTATATCTTTAAGTATTTTAAAGATTGCACCGGACTGATTATCGATGTGCGTAACAATGGCGGAGGAAATCTCAACTATGCCGAACAAATGGCCTCTTATTTCTTTACCCGTGAAACCTTAACGGGTTATATTGCCCACAAAACCGGTCCGGGCCATTCGGATTTCTCCAAACCGGTGGCTTTCAATACGCCGGCCAATAGTTCGCTCCGTTGGGAAAAACCTGTGGCGGTTTTGAGCAACCGGATGTCTTACAGCGCGACCAATGATTTTGTCAACCGGATGAAAAATGCTCCGAACGCGGTCATTATCGGGGATAAAACCGGCGGAGGAGGAGGAATGCCGCTCTCCAGCGAACTTCCCAACGGTTGGATGGTCAGGTTTTCCGCGTGTCCCATGTATGATATCCGGATGCAACATACCGAATGGGGTATCGATCCCGATATTAAAGTCGATATGGATCCCGACGACAGGCAATACGATGCCATTATCGAAAGAGCCGTAGAGGAATTAAGAAGTATGTAAATAGGATAATGCACATGAATGATTATAATTATCTATTTAAAATAATCTAAAATAGATAATCTAAAATAGATAATTAAAAATATTTCTATACCTTTGCAGAAAAAAATGAAAAATAAAGAGAATCCGTTTCTTGTCAAGGGATACGTAAATAAAGAATTGTTTTGTGACAGGGAAAACGAAATCGAAAGTTTATTGCGTAATGTAGAAAACGGCCTTGATACCACCCTATTGGCACCCCGGAGAATGGGTAAAACCGGACTTATCTTTCGTTTTTTCGATGAACTGGAAACCCGTAATCCGGACATTAATGCTATTTATGTAGATATCTTCGCGACGCGTTCACTGAATGATTTCGTCAAATTCTTAGCGGAAGCCATTTTGAAAAAATATCCGGAAAAGACCGGTTTCGGCTCCAAATTCCTCAGGTTCCTCAAAGGATTACGTCCGTTGATCAGTTATGATCCGCTTTCGGGAGAGCCTCAGGTACAGATCTTATACCAAACTCCGCAGGAAAAAGAATATAGTCTGAAAGGCTTGCTGGATTTCCTCGATAACCAGGGGCGGAACATCGTGATCGCAATCGATGAATTCCAGCAGATCACGGAATATCCCGAACAAAATATCGAAGCCCTGCTCAGGACTTACATTCAACAGCTCCGGCACACCCATTTTATTTTTTGCGGAAGCAGGACGAATATGATGTTGAATATATTTTCCAATGCCAAACGGCCGTTCTTCTCTTCAACCCAATATTTGCATCTCGATAAGATCGACCATGACACTTATAAAAATTTTATCCGGGATACCTTCGAACGATATAAAATGAGCATTACGGAAGAAGCGCTGGAATTTATCCTGGAGTGGACTTCCGGACATACATTTTACACCCAAAGCCTCTGTAATATGGTTTTTTCCATGAAACAGAAACAGATCGGCATTCAAACCGTCAGGGAAGCCTGTCGACAAATTTTGAAACAATCGGAACCGGTCTTTCTGCAATACCGGCAAATGCTCACTTCCGCACAATGGAATTTCCTGATTGCCATTGGGAAAGAAGGATCCGTGGAACATATTACCGCTAAGGATTTTATAGCTAAATATGAAATAGGCACACCGGCCAATGCACGTCGCATCGCCCAATCACTGGTTGAAAAAGAACTTCTTTTGAAAGAGATCACCCGCGACGCAAAAACCCGTACCACATACAAAGTATACGATATATTCATGTCCAGATGGTTGCAATCGACCTATTAAGATCCGGCAAGGTTAACTCATGGAAAATTGGGAAATAAAAAAGCCCCCGGTTAAGGACGAGGGCGATCCTAAATGTTTTCACAACGGAATAATCCTTATTGTGAATTGCTTCAGATTTGACTGCAAAATTATAAAAAATTTTCTGAATATGCCTTGTTTTTGAAAAAAATGTATTTTTGTTGCGAGGTATTAAATGATTACTAACATGATTGAAAATAATAGCGGTGCTCTTTGGGCACCGCTACCGAAGCAAATTCACAACACTCATCACTTCATAATGTAGTAATGAGTAAGAAATGAGTATTTAAACTTTGGAAATCTAAATAAATTGGGATTGGAGCCCCAATAATATTCTATCGTCATAAAATATCTCATTAATAATAGGAAGGGCAAAAATACATTAATTTTTAAAATAAGTGATGAGTAAATCTTATTTTTATATCTTTGCAAATAGGTTTTCTAGCAAATAATTGATATTCAATATATTATATTCATGAAAAAAATTTTAGGATTAGATCTAGGCACCAATAGTATAGGATGGGCATTGGTAAACGAAGCGGAAACACCGGAAGAAAAATCATCTATCATAAAATTGGGTGTAAGGGTTAATCCATTAACCGTGGATGAAAAAGCTAATTTTGAAAAAGGGAAAAGTATTACTACTAATGCTGATCGAACCTTAAAACGGAGCATGCGCCGTAATCTTCAACGATATAAACTGCGCCGTGAAAATCTAATTGAAATATTGAAAACGAACGGCTTTATTACGAATGATAGTATTTTATCGGAAGACGGAAATAAAACGACCTTTGAGACCTATCGCTTACGGGCCAAAGCGGCTACCGACGAGATTTCTCTGGAACAGTTTGCCCGTGTTTTGCTGATGATCAATAAAAAACGTGGATATAAAAGCAGCCGAAAAGCCAAATCACAGGAAGAAGGGCAATTGATCGACGGAATGGAAGTCGCTAAAAAACTTTACGAAGATAATCTTACCCCGGGACAATTTGTTTGGCATCTCTTAAAAGAGGGCAAGAAATACATTCCTGATTTTTACCGTTCCGACCTACAGATGGAATTTGATAAAATCTTCGATAAGCAATTAACATTTTATCCTGATTATCTTTCGATCGAATTAAAAGAAGAACTTCGGGGCAAAAAAAGAGATGCTGTATGGGCGATTTGTGCAAAAGCATTCAAAGAAAAAGGATTTGAATTAGTTGGGACTAGAAGACAAGGTAATGCAACAGAACAAAAAGTTGAAAACTATTCCTGGCGAACAAAAGCATTATCTGAAAAATTAGATTTGGAACAATTGGTAGTTGTTTTACAACAAATTAATATTCAGCTTAATAAATCAAGTGGTTATCTGGGAGCGATCAGCGATCGAAGTAAAGAGCTCTATTTCGAGAAACTAACAGTTGGTCAATATTTAATGGGACAATTAGAAGATAACCCGAACACAAGTTTGCGGAACCAGGTATTTTATCGTCAGGATTATTTAGATGAGTTCAATACGATTTGGGAAACACAGGCAAAATATCACAAAGAACTGACACCAGAATTGAAGCATGAAATACGTGATGTCATCATTTTTTATCAGCGTCGATTGAAAAGCCAGAAAGGATTGATCAATTTCTGTGAATTTGAAAGCCGGGAAATTGAAGTCGAAATCGAGGGGAAAAAGAAGAAAAAGATGGTAGGCTCGAAAGTCTGCCCGAAATCATCGCCCTTATTCCAGGAATTTAAAATCTGGCAAATCTTAAATAATATTCAGGTATCGGACAAAAAAGGAAACAGGAAAGAATTCCTTAGCCAGGAAGCGAAAAAGATACTTTTCACCGAATTATCGATAAGAGAGGAGATATCGAAAGAAGAAGCGTTGAAACTTTTATTCCAAAATCCCAAAGAACTGGATTTAAATTATAAGACTATTGAAGGAAACAGGACACAAGCGCAACTATTCAAAGCTTACCAGAAGATTATTGAATTAAGCGGACACGGGGAATACGATTTCGCGAAACTTCCGGCAGAAAAAACATACCAAATCATCACCGAGGTATTTAACGGATTAGGTTATAACACGGATATTTTATATTTTGATTGTTCTTTACCTGAAAAAGCTTTGGAGCGTCAGCCACTTTACCGGCTTTGGCATTTACTTTATTCGTTCGAAGGCGATGATTCCGTTACCGGAAATAAAAAATTGATAACCATGATCAGCGAATATTATGGTTTTGAGAAAGAATATGCTACTATTTTAGCCGGTGTAAGTTTTCAGGACGACTACGGTAATTTAAGTACTAAAGCCATGCGCAAAATCCTTCCTCACATGAAAGAAGGAAATGAGTATGCTTTGGCCTGTGAATATGCCGGTTACCGTCATTCGAAACATTCGCTTACTAAAGAGGAGATTGAGAATAAAATTTTAAAGGATAAACTGGAAATTCTTCCTAAAAACAGTTTACGGAATCCGGTAGTGGAAAAAATATTGAATCAGATGACCAATGTAGTAAATACACTCATCGATCAATATGGAAAGCCGGACGAAATACGCATTGAATTAGCTCGTGAATTGAAAAAGAGCACTAAAGAACGTGAAAAACTCACACAGGCCATTAATAAGGCTACGGCTCAACACGAAGAGATCCGGAATATCCTCCAAAGCGAACAATTCGGACTAAAAAATATTAGCCGAAACGACATTATTCGCTATAAACTTTATGCGGAATTAAAAGATAACGGTTATCATACCTTATATTCCAATACTTACATTTCACCAAATAAATTATTCAGCAAAGAATTTGATATTGAACATATCATTCCGCAAACCCGCTTGTTCGATGATTCTTTTTCAAATAAAACATTGGAATTAAGAAGTATTAATATTGAAAAAGGAAAGGCTACTGCCTATGATTTTATTGAAAGTAAATACGGCCAGGAGGCTCTGGAAGAATACCTGATCCGAATTGAAAAACTTTTTAAAGATGGAAATATCTCCGGGATAAAACTGAATAAGCTTAAAATGAAAGGAACTGATATTCCGGACGGCTTCATTGAAAGGGATATTCGTGATACGCAATACATTGCCCGAAAAGCAAAAACATTGTTGGAGGAACTGGTGAAAACCGTGGTTCCGACTACAGGTTCTATTACGGATCGCCTACGGGAAGACTGGCAATTGGTGGATGTTATGAAAGAATTGAACTGGGATAAATACGACAAGCTGGGATTAACAGAAACTATAGAAGGACGGGACGGACAAAAGATCCGCCGTATAAAAGATTGGACCAAGCGGAACGATCACCGTCATCATGCGATGGATGCATTGACAGTAGCCTTTACCAAACATAATTATATCCAATATCTGAATCACCTTAACGCACGTTCTGTTGAAAGCAAATTAACACCTGGTATCCGAAACATAGAACAAACAGAATTATACCGGGATAAAAATGGATGCTTAAAATTTAAACCTCCCATTCCTTTAGACGAATTCAGGGCAGAAGCTAAAATAAACCTGGAAAATATATTAGTCTCCATCAAAGCAAAGAATAAGGTATCGACGACAAATATCAATATTACCAAAAAGAAAAACGGAACTAACAAAAGAAAACAGCAGACACCTCGCGGACAATTACATTTGGAAACAATTTACGGAAGTTGCAAACAGTATGTCACAAAATTTGAAAAAATAGGAAGTTCTTTTAACGAAGAGCAAATTCGGAAAGTTTGCAAAAAAGATTACCGTAATGCCTTATTGAAACGTTTGCAGGAATTCGGAAACGATCCGAAAAAAGCGTTCACAGGAAAAAATAGTTTGGAAAAAAATCCGGTCTGGTTAGATGATCAACACTCCGGGAAAGTTCCCGAAAAAGTAAAAACGGTAAAACAGGAGACTGTGTATACGATCCGGAAAGGGATCTCACCCGATTTAAAAATAGATAAGGTCGTAGATGTAAAAATCCGGAATATCCTGGAAAATCGGCTCAACGAATATAATGGAAACGCAAAAAAAGCTTTTTCTAATCTGGAAGAAAATCCAATTTGGCAAAATAAAGAAAAAAACATCCCAATTAAACGTGTTACCATAACCGGAATCAGCAACGGGGAACCTTTGCATTTTAAAAAAGATAAAAACGGAAATTTGATACCTGACCAAAATGAGAGACCGCAACCGGTAGATTTCATGAATACCGGAAACAATCACCATGTTGCGGTTTACCGGGATGAAAAAGGTGAGTTACAGGAAAAAGTAGTCTCTTTATTTGATGCGGTCAAATACGTTCAATCAGGGTTCCCGATCGTGATCAAAGACCCTAAATCTGTATGGGATAAAATCATTTCCCAGGGGATGGATGATCAGGAATTTTTAAAAAAATTACCGGAAGAAAACTGGAAATTTCTATTTAGCATGAAACAGAATGAATATTTTGTTTTTCCAAATGAAAAAACAGGTTTCAATCCCAAAGAGGTTGATTTACTCAATCCTGAAAATTACCATTTAATAAGTCCGAATCTATATAGAGTGCAGAAAATATCTACTAAGAATTATTTATTCAATCACCATTTGGAAACGAATGCGGTAACCGGTGATACACTGAAAAATAGAAAACAACTATCTAAAATAACCTACCACTTGATCCAAAGTTTACCTCCAATTGAAAATGTAGTAAAGGTCCGAATTAATCATATCGGCGAAATTGTTTCAGTTGGAGAATATTAATGAAAATACCGCGATATGATCAAACGCACCCTTTATTTCGGAAATCCGGCATATCTTTCTCTTAAAGATGAGCAATTACTAATCAAGTATCCGGAAATTGAAAAGAACGATACGCTTCCCGATTCTTTCAAAAAAGAGCAACAAAGGAGCGTTCCTATAGAGGATATCGGGGTTATACTTTTGGATCATAAGCAAATTACCGTTACGCAGGGCCTTTTAGAGAAATTGCTGGAAAATCAATGCGCGGTCGTGACCTGTGACAGTTACAGGATGCCCACCGGATTATTGCTCCCTTTATCGGGAAATACTTTACAATCGGAGAGGTTCAAATATCAGATAGAAGCTTCCCTTCCTCTAAAAAAGCAGCTCTGGCAACAAACAGTAGCGGCTAAAATAGAAAATCAGGCCTATGTATTAAAAAAGACGAGAAATTGTGAAACCGGAAATATGTCGAAATGGGCTGAAAAAGTACGAAGCGGTGATCCTGAAAATCTCGAGGCACGGGCGGCGGCTTATTACTGGACTCATCTGTTTCCGGACATACCCGGTTTTAACCGCAAAAGAGAAGGTGTTCCTCCCAATCATTTACTTAATTACGGATACGCGATTTTGAGGGCCATTATTGCGCGGGCGTTGGTCGGTACCGGTTTAATTCCCACACTGGGAATTCACCATCACAACCGTTATAACGCCTATTGCCTGGCCGATGATATCATGGAACCTTACCGTCCCTTTGTCGATCAATTGGTTATCCGGTTGTGGGAGCAATATACTACAACGAATCAATTAACCAAAGAATTAAAAGGAGAAATGTTGCAAATACCGGTCCTGGATGTCAGGATCAACCAAAAACGCAGTCCGTTAATGGTGGCTGTCAATACTACCACGACCTCACTTTACAAATGTTTTTCAGGAGAAAACCGGAAAATTATATATCCCAATTTTTAACTATTGGAAAGATTAAGTGAATATCGTATTATGTGGGTTTTAGTCTTTTTCGATTTGCCTACCGAAACCAAAAAAGATCGTAAGATCTATACTGATTTCCGCAAGAAATTAATCAAAGACGGCTTCAGTATGTTTCAATTTTCTATCTATATGCGTCATTGTTCCACTAGTGAAAATATGGATGTCCATGTCAACCGGGTTAAACGCTCGTTGCCCGAAAAAGGAAGTATCGGCATTTTATGTATTACCGATAAACAATTCGGAGCAATCGAACTCTTTTATGGAAGAAAAGAACAACCCAAAGCACCCGTTCCGCAACAATTGGAACTATTTTGAAAGAAAACGGAACTTATACCTTAAAATAAATTTTCTATAAAACCCATTTTCTGTACTAAAAATGGAGCAGAAAATCATTTTAAACCTTCAAATTCTCCATTTTTTTATTTCCTAAAGAGAGATCTAACTATCACTAAATAAGACTTTTGCCGATAGTCTGTTGTGACCTATCGGCAAAAATAGTAAATCTGAAAGCAATTCACAACGACGAATCAGAATTTGACGAATTAATTTATGTTGTGACCTATCGGCAAAAATAGTAAATCTGAAAGCAATTCACAACGGATGCAAGTATCAGGGGAGTAATCCTCCGGTTGTGACCTATCGGCAAAAATAGTAAATCTGAAAGCAATTCACAACACGCACCCCGTAGAACTGATCGAAGAAATGGTTGTGAGTCATCGACAAAAGTAGTAAATCTGAAAGCAATCCACAACGAAAGATTCAAGAAAGAAATTTGGTAAATAGTTGTGAATCATCGACAAAAGTAGTAAATCTGAAAGCAATTCACAACCTCCATTTTAATGAGGGTAACTCTTCGTGGGTTGTGACGTATCGGCAAAAGTACAAAATCTGAAAGAAATTCACAACTGCTTCGGTTCGGGGGTTTGTAACACTTGAGTTGTGACCTATCGGCAAAAATACAATCCTTCGACGAACCCGGTTACCAAGATCTAATTTTTTATATTTGCACAATAAAATCTGAAAAATGACCAAAATAAAAAAATTCCGGGAAAAATTCAAAAAATGGTTTAAAAGAGTATTTAATTTCTTAGTAGATTATTTCCCGTCTGATTTGTAAACGTTCTGCCATTTTCCATTCTGTTCGGATAATCATAATTAACAACAATTCCGGAATGATTTTTTTGGTCTGGATAAATTATATTGGCCGGGTTCGTCGAAGCCACTTCTTTTCCCGTAGATCTTATGTTTTCAGCTAATTTTTAATCTTAAAAACAGTACGCCGAATCAATTTTTTTTGTATTTTCGTGAGTTATTAGCCAAATACACAAATTACTCAAAGAGAAATAATTAGACAACCAAAAATAAGTAATATGGCAGAAGGAGAAAAAATTATTCAGGTAAATATTGAAAACCAGATGAAATCGGCATATATCGATTATTCCATGTCGGTCATCGTTTCTCGCGCTTTACCTGATGCAAGGGATGGACAGAAACCGGTACACCGCAGGATATTGTACGCCATGTGGGATATGGGCATTGTATCGGGAAAGCCATTCAAGAAATCGGCAAGGATCGTAGGGGAAGTGCTGGGTAAATACCACCCGCACGGGGATTCCGCCGTATATGAATCTATGGTGAGAATGGCCCAGCCATGGTCACTCCGCTATCCGTTTATAGACGGACAGGGTAACTTCGGTTCCGTGGACGGGGATAGTCCGGCCGCTATGCGTTATACCGAAGCCAGACTCCGGAAGATCGCCGAAGAGATGCTGGCCGATATTGAAAAAGAGACCGTGGATTTCCGCAACAATTTTGACGATTCATTACAGGAACCGACCGTGCTTCCTTCCAAAATACCCGCTTTACTGGTAAACGGTTCTTCCGGTATCGCCGTCGGGATGGCCACCAATATGGCGCCCCATAACCTGAGCGAAGTATGCGACGGTATATGTGCTTATATCGATAATAACGACATTACCATCCCGGAACTCATGGAACATATCAAAGGTCCGGATTTTCCCACGGGATGTATCATATACGGTTGCGACGGCATCAAAGACGCTTTTGAAACAGGTCACGGACGCGTGGTAATGCGCGGCGACGCCCTCATCGAGGAAGAGAACGGCAGGAACCGTATTATCGTGACTTCCCTACCCTATATGACCAATCCGTCCGAAATGATCAAAAGAACGGTGGAATTGATCAAAGAAGGGAAAATCGAAGGAATATCCAATATCGAGAACCTGACCAACAAACGTAACGGAACCCGTATCGTATACGAGCTAAAAAGAGAAGCGGTTCCCAACGTCGTATTAAATAAGTTGTATGTACATACCGCGCTTCAATCTTCTTTCAGTGTAAATAACGTAGCCCTGGTTAACGGGCGGCCGATGACACTGAATCTCAAGGACCTGATCGTACAGTATGTAAAACACCGCCACGAAGTGATCGTCCGACGGACCCATTTCGAATTAAGGAAAGCCGAAGAAAGAGCCCACATCGTAGAAGGTTTGGTGAAAGCCCTCGATATTATCGACGAGATTATCGCGCTGATCCGCGCTTCCAAAACAGTGGAAGAGGCCCGCAACGGTTTGATGGAGAAATGGGATTTTTCCGAAATCCAGGCCCGCGCTATCGTGGATATGCGTTTACGTCAACTTACCGGACTGGAAAGAGAAAAACTTCAGGAAGAACTGGATGAATTGATGAAAAGAATCGCTTACCTGAAAAGTATCCTTGCCGATGACCAGTTGAGATACCGGATCATCAAAGAAGAATTACAGGAAGTTAAACAGAAATACGGAGACGAAAGACGTTCCCGCATCGAACTCAGCGCTTCCGAATTCAGGATCGAGGACACTATTGCCGACGCGGAAGTGGTGATCACCATTTCTCATTTCGGCTACATCAAAAGAACCTTATTATCCGAATATAAAGTACAAAACAGAGGCGGAAAAGGATCCAAAGGCAGCAATTCGAGGGAAGAGGATTTCATCGAACATCTGTATACGGCCACCAACCACAATTACCTGTTGTTCTTTACGGAAAAAGGAAGGTGTTTCTGGCTCCGGGTATTCGAAATACCGGAAGGTCCCAAAACCTTTAAAGGGAAACCGATCCAGAATCTCCTCAATATCGAACCTGATGATAAGATCAAGGCGGTTATTAATATTACCGACCTCACCGATGCCGATTATATCAACAACAATTACATTATCCTCTGCAGCAAAAAAGGAATTATCAAAAAGACTTCCGTGGAAGCGTATTCCCGTCCGAGAGTAAACGGCATCAACGCAATCACCATCAGGGAAGATGACCAGTTGCTCGAAGCACGCCTCACGAATGGGGAAAGCGAGATCATGATGGCCCTTAATTCCGGGAAGGCGGTCCGTTTCAATGAAAAGACCGTACGTCCCATGGGAAGACAGGCATCCGGAGTCAGAGGAATTACGCTGGCATCAGACCATGATTTCGTGGTAGGTATGATCTGCGTGGACAGTCAGGAATACGATATTCTGGTGGTATCGGAAAATGGTTACGGCAAGCGTTCTTCCATAGATGACTACCGTATCACCAACCGTGGAGGAAAAGGTGTAAAGACCATTAATATCACGGAAAAAACAGGTGGTCTTATCGCAATCAAAAACGTAACCGACGCCGATGACCTTATGATCATCAACCGTTCGGGCATCGCAATCAGGTTGCATGTTAACGAGCTTCGTGTAATGGGCCGCGCTACCCAGGGTGTGAGACTGATCAACCTCAAAAAGGATGATGTGATCGCCGCCGTAACGCAGGTACCGAGAGACGAGGACGAGGATGAAAATATAGACAATGAAAATATCCTGGTACAGGAAAATGAAGATGAAAACCAGGAGACAGAACAATCTTAACGATATTAATTATGAAACGCTTATTATGGATCGCGCTTTTCCTGGGTATTTTATCCGGAGTTTCCGCCCAGAAACCGAGTCTGGCAAAGGCATATAACGCTTTCTTCGAAAGGGATTTCGTGAAAGCGAAAGAAATGATAGACCTTTGTACTGCAGATCCCAAACTCCAAACCCGGGCACAGACATGGCTTTATAAAGGGAATATCTATTTCTACCTTGCCAATGATGATTATGGGAAAAAACAGGAAAACAGCAGTTATCAGTTGTTGTATCCATCTTCACCCGAAGAATCTTATGATGCCTTTGATAAAGCCCTTGAACTCAATAAAAATGCGGAATCTTACGAAATGATGACTCCGGCGGAAGGGAAAGCTAAATTGTATGCCCTTCTCCTCATTTACGGGGCAGACCGTTTGATTGTGCACGATTATCAGAATGCGAAAAGGATACTGGAAAAATCCATTGCCAGCTATGAAATGGCTCCTCCCGAGCATCCGCTCAACGGAGAGATCTATTATTACTATGCTTATACACTGGAAATGCTGGGAATGGAAGATGAAGCCAGGCTTAATTATGAAAAAGCGATCCGTGACAGTTCCGTCAATCCGAATGTTTATATCCGGCTAATCGAACACTACAAAAATGAGGACCAGCAAAATAAAGTACTGGAAACCATCAAACTGGCCAAGGCCAATCTACCTGAAAATCCCAACATACTGGTAGCGGAAGCCGATTACTACTGGAATACGGACCGGGAAAGGGCAAAAAAACTACTGGACAATCTTCCGCCTTCCGTATATTCGAATAGTGATGCTCTTGTCAATATCGCCAATATCTATATTAAGGATAATAATTTCCAAAAAGCTGAAGAACTTTTACAAAAAGCCGACCGTTTGACGCCTAATCACTTTGTTATCCATTACAATCTGGGGTATTCTTACCTTAAACTTTATGAGCAAAAATTTAAAGAAGGAAATGAATTGGCGGTACAAGGTAATAAAAGCCAGGCAGAACTCGTTAATATTCAAGCGGAAAACTATCTGACACAAGCGGAAACATATTTTGAAAAAGCGTTGCGTTCAGAACCGGAAGATCTCAGCATTATGGAACAATTGAAAGAAATATATGCCAGGAAAAAATCTCCGAAGTATGACGATATGGTTAAAAAAATTAATGAAATTAAAAAATAAGGATCAATATAAAATTTAAAAACTAAAAAAATGAAAAAAATTGCTCTCCTGTCTTTGATAGGATTATTATGGATCCCGGGTCTTTTTTCACAAAGCTGTGTGGATGACGTATGGATGTCTTTGCGGAACAAACAGATCCCTAAGGCTAAAAAGATAATCGACGAGTGCGCCATCGCCAACCCGGACAATGCGAACGTGATTTTAATGAAAGGCAATGTTTATTTACAAAGATACCAGCAGGAACAGGATAATCTTAAGAAAAACCCTGCCTATGTAGTTAAAGATCCTGAGGCGATCCTGATTGCGAACGAATGTTTTTACAAAGCCCTGGAATTAAATCCGAAAGTAGAACCTAAAACCGGAATGCTGGGACCCCGTGACGGACAAATACTCGCGGCCGATCCTATTTATTATATGGGACAGGATGCTTTGGAAAAGAAAGAGTACGATAAAGCATTCGACTACCTGACCATAGCTGCCCGGAATTTTAAACTTGACAACAGGAATCCCAATCTGCCCCTTAACCTTGGCCTGATATACCTTCAGCTTTCCGATATTGCCGGTATTAAGAAGGATCAGGATTTACAGAAAAGAATGTTAATGGAAGGCGTAAGGGCGAATACTCCCATTCCGAATGTTTACCTTTCCCTCTATGATATTTATAAAAAAGAGAATGATACGGTTAAAGCCGGCGAAATTCTTAAAACCGCCCACAGATTCGTACCGGATTCCCTGACAACCGATATTTACGGTTACGAACTGGATTACTATGCGATGGTTGGCGATATGGATAAACTGAATACCACCAGCGAAACCCTGTTACAAAAATTCGGCGATAGTCCGGCCATCCTGGCTATGATTGCAGGTTATTTGAACAACAGCGGCCAATATGAAAAAGCCGAAGGTTACATTCAAAAAGGACTGGAAAAAGAACCGAACAACTTTGACCTGAACCAACAAATGGCATACCGCTATTTTTATGAAGGTCTCAAATATCAGGATATGATCGATGCGGCCATGACCGCCAGAAAATATGATGAAGTAAAAGACTTGCAGGCTAAAGAAAAAGAAATCCTGGAAAATGCGCATACATGGTCCGAAAAAGCTTACGAACTCAATAAGGAAGACCGTCAGAATAATATCATGTTACGACAATTAAAAGTTAAACTGCTGAAAGAGGTTCCGGAAGAATTAAAAACCAAAGTAGACTCCTATTACAATAATTAATATAAAAAAGGCTCTTTAAACAAGAGCCTTTTTCTTTTACTTTATCAGATTCATTAAATATTGTCCGTAACCGCTTTTAAGTAACGGTTCCGCAATTCTCGACAATTGTTCTTTATTGATAAATCCCATATTGTAAGCGATCTCTTCGATACAACCCACTTTAAGTCCCTGCCTGTCTTCCATTACCTGAACGAACTGATTGGCTTCGATCAGTGATCTGAATGTACCGGTATCTAACCAGGCCGTTCCCCTGTCCATCTTACAAACTTTCAGGGCATGATTTTCGAGATAGTAACGATTCACGTCCGTGATTTCATATTCTCCCCTCGCACTCGGTTTTATATTACGGGCCACTTCCACTACGGAATTATCATAAAAATATAATCCGGGCACGGCATAGTTGGATTTAGGATTTTTGGGCTTCTCTTCGATAGAAATGGCATTCATATTGTCATCAAATTCCACCACGCCGTATCTTTCCGGGTCTGAAACGTGATAAGCGAACACGATGCCTCCGTCTGGATCATTGTGATGTAGCAGATTCTTTTCGAAATGAGTTCCGTAAAAAATATTATCGCCCAATATCAACGCTACTTTGTCATGCTCGATAAATTCTTTTCCCAATACAAAAGCCTGCGCCAATCCGTTGGGCACTTCCTGCACTTTATACTCAAACCGGCAACCGATATGCGACCCGTCGCCCAATAACCGCTCGAAATGCGGCAGATCATTGGGTGTACTAATAATCAGGATTTCGTTGATTCCTGCCTGCATCAGAGTAGAAATAGGATAATAGATCATGGGTTTATCATAAACAGGCATTAACTGTTTACTCATGGCAAGGGTTACCGGATACAAACGTGTTCCGGCTCCACCGGCTAATACTATTCCTTTCATAATATTCAGATAGATTAAAAAATAGATCTTTACGGGATAAAGAATCGACAAAAGTAATAAAAAATACTTTCTGTCATATAGCTCTGGTAAGGAGTTATACCTCTTCCGGGCTTTGAACCGTTTTCTTTCGAAGTTGTTAAATGTGCAATAAAACGAATATTACTATTTTTGCCGCAAAATTGAAATTTTGAAAAAGTATTACTTTCCTTTACTTAAAAAATATAAACGGTTTCTTATTCTCAGTCCCATACTGGTACTCGTATATGTATTATGCGAAACCGCGCAACCCATGCTGATGGGAAGGATCGTGGATAATGGCGTAATGCAAAAAGATCTTTCCGTGATAACCCGTACGGGGATCCTCATGTTCATCCTCTCCCTGGTCTCGATTACGATGGCCGTCTCGAACCTCTATTGCGCATCCAAGACCGCCACCGGTTTTGCCGCGGATCTCCGGCAACGTATGTTTCGTCAAATCCAACAGTTCTCTTTCGCCGATATTGATAAGTTCAGCACTGCTTCACTCATCACCCGTATGACCAATGATACGACCGTCATGCAACAGGTCGTGTTACGTTCCATGTTACTTTTATACAGGGCTCCGCTGATGATGGTCGTGGCTTTCTTTTTCGTAATACGGATTAACAGCTATATTGCGGGATTTATCGCAATAGCGATCCCTGTATTGGGTCTCTGCATTTTCCTTTTATTAAGAAAGGGATATCCGTTATTCATTAAAGTACAACAAAAACTCGACAATCTTAACAGGGTCGTACGTGAAAACCTGATCAATATTAAAGTGGTGAAATCTTTTGTGAGAGAAGATTTCGAAAAAGAAAAATTTGAAAAAGTCAATACTGATTACCGGGATACGGCCACCCGGGCCGTTAATATTATGATCACCGTTATTCCGGTAATGCAACTGATCATGAATTTTCTCGTGATCTCCATTTTGTGGATCGGCGGAGTTAAAAGCGCGGAGATGGGAATAGAAATCGGAAAGCTGATATCGCTTGTGAACTACAGTACCCAGATATTAATGTCTCTGATGATGGTCTCGATGACGATCATGTTATTCGCAAGGGCTTCCGCTTCATCCGAAAGGATCGTGGAAGTATTGGACACCCGATCTTCCATTACGGATCAACCGGAAGCGAAAAAAACAGCTCCTAAAATCACAAAGGGAGATATCATTTTTGACCAGGTATGCTTCAAGTATAATCCGGACAGTGAAAATTGCGTATTAAAAGACATCAATTTCCATATTTCACCCGGTGAAAGAATCGCCATCGTAGGCGGTACCGGTTCGGCAAAATCTACCCTGTTACAACTAATTCCTCGTTTATATGATGTAACGGAGGGGAGGATACTCATAGACGGCACCGATGTAAAAGCTTATCCTCTGGAAGAATTACGGGATTCCATCGGAGTGGTATTACAGAAAAACGAACTTTTCTCTGGAACCATATTTGAAAACCTGAAATGGGGAAATCCTAATGCCAGCGAAACCGAAATAATCAAAGCAGCCGAAGCGGCCGAAGCGGACTCTTTCATCCGCTCTTTTCCTGAACAATATAATACAGTACTGGAACAAGGTGCGACCAATCTTTCGGGCGGACAAAAACAACGGCTTTGTATTGCCAGGGCATTGTTAAAAAAACCCAAGATCCTGATCCTCGACAACAGCACTTCTGCTGTGGATACGGATACGGAAAAAAAGATCAAGAATAATTTAAGGAATCTACTTAGCCAAACTACTTTACTGATGGTAACCCAAAGGTTCAGTTCCATGGAGGACAGCGACCGGGTTATGGTTCTGGAAGATGGAAAAATAGAAGGCATAGGTACCTCGAATGAATTAATTAAAACATCTCCTATTTATAAGGAAATTGCCGAATCGCAGGTGATGATGGAATTATAGCAGAATCTTAAAATGAATACAGAACGCAAAATAAAGAGTAAAAAAACCGGAGAGACCAAAAAGATCTTACTGAGGCTCCTCTCCTACCTTTCCAAAGAGAAAGGGTTACTCCTTTTTGTGTTATTCCTGATTATCATCAGCACCCTATCCAGTGTGATGAGTTCATATCTGCTAAGACCTATAATCAATACGGCCATCATTCCCGGAGATGTGCAGAAACTCATAAGTATGCTATTGCTTTTGGGCGGCGTTTACCTGGCCGGAATCGCAGCCACATGGATACAGTACCGGATATTGAATCAGGTGGGACAAAGAACGGTCGCCAAACTTCGTAATGACCTGTTTACGAAAATGGACAAACTTCCGTTGAAGTATTTCGACAGCCACCAGCACGGAGAGCTTATGAGCAGGTTCACCAATGATATAGACCGGGTAAGCGAGGCGTTAACGGAAACCCTTTCCGACATGCTGAGTAATATTTTATCATTGGTAGGGATATTGATCATGATGATATATATCAGTCCTCTGCTGACTCTTACAACACTGATCATCATCCCTGTGATGTTCCTGGTTGCCCGACTTATCATCAAAAAAAGTAAACAATATTTTCAAGGCCAGCAGAAGGCGCTGGGCGAGACCAACGGTTTTATCGAAGAGATCATTACGGGACAAAAAGTGGTCAAAGTATTTTCCCATGAAAAAATCGCCGAAGAGGAATTTAATGAGTTTAATGAAAATCTACGGAATAAGGCGGAAAAAGCACAACTTTACTCCGGAATGATGATGCCGTTGATGCAGAGTATGAATACACTGAGCTTTGTATTTGTCTCTATTATCGGCGGATTACTGGCGGTTTTCCGGGGATTCGACCTTGGAGGATTAGCTGCCTTCCTGCAATATTCGCGTCAGTTCGGCCGTCCTATCAATGAAATATCATCCCAATATAATAACCTGCAGGCAGCCATCGCGGGTGCCGAACGAATTTTCCAGCTAATGGATGAAGTTCCCGAAGATATTGGCGATACCAACGAACCTGTTCATCTGACAGGTCCGGTACAGGGGAGGATCACATTAAAAGACGTCGATTTTGCCTATAATCCGGAAACACCGGTCTTGCATGAGATATCATTTGAAGCTGTTCCGGGTAAAAAGATCGCCTTGGTCGGCTCAACCGGAGCCGGTAAAACCACGATATTTAATATCGTTCCCCGTTTTTACGATATCCGGCAAGGTAATATCCTGATTGACAATATCGACCAGAAAAAATATGCAAGGTCCGATTTGAGGAGAAATATGGCGCTCGTGCTGCAGGATACGCATCTTTTTTCCGGAACCGTCATGGAAAATATCCGCTACGGACGCCTAACGGCTACGGACGAGGAAGTAGTGGCTGCGGCCAAACTTTCCGCCGCCCACTCTTTTATAAGCAAACTACCGGAAGGTTATCAAACCGAACTTAGAGATGACGGAGCCAATTTAAGTCAGGGACAACGTCAATTATTGAATATCGCCCGCGCGGCTATTGCGGACCCGCCCATTCTTTTACTGGACGAAGCCACCAGCGATGTGGATACCAGAACTGAAAAACTGATCCAGAAAGGCATGGACCAATTAATGAAAGGAAGAACCAGTATCGTGATTGCCCACCGGTTATCCACGGTACGCAACGCCGATGAAATACTGGTACTAGAACATGGCCGGATTATCGAAAGAGGAAATCATCAACAACTTCTTGACCATAAAGGCAGATATTATCAGCTTTATACCGGAAGGGAAGAATTACAATAATACCTGAATAAGTCAAATAATAAAAATAATTATCGACTGCAAAATCAAACGGTTCAATAAATATTCTTTAAAAGCAATAATATTATTCTGTTCATAAAATAGCAACATGGTTTTTCTTATAATCAACAGAGTCTACAGTTTTGAATGAAATCTGACAATAAACCGCAGCAATTCGGCTAACAAAATGTAAAATATAGCTCATCTTAGTGCGGAAAATGATGAGAAACTAAAAAAGTTTGAGCGGAATAGTAGATATTTTTAAGAAACCATATCTCTACCAGGTTAGTCTTTTCCCGACAATTTTATCCAATCTTCTATTTGATCTCCTGCAAAGAACAGAACTGATAATAAGAACCTTTGTTCTCCATAAGTTCGGCATGGGTTCCCTGTTCCTTAATTTGCCCGTCTTCAATAAAAAGGATCTGATCGGCATTTCTTATGGTGGAAAGCCTGTGGGCTACGATGATGGCTGTTCTTCCTTTAATGAGGTCTTCCAGGGATTGTTGCACCATATATTCGGACTTCGCATCCAGTGCGGAAGTAGCTTCATCGAGAATCAGAATCTGAGGATCTTTTAAGATCGTCCTTGCGATGCTTAACCGCTGCCGTTGTCCGCCGGATAATTTCAGGCCGCGGTCCCCGATAATGGTATTATAGCCATGTTCCATTTCCATGATAAAATCGTGAGCCTGGGCTATTTTGGCGGCTTCAATCACTTCTTCCTTCGTAACCTCCTTCTTTCCGAAAGCGATGTTATTGAAGACCGTATCATGAAAGAGAATCACATCCTGGTTCACAATCCCGAACAGATCCCGTAAATCCCGGACCTTTAACTGACGAATATCCATGCCGTCGATCAGTATTTGCCCATCCGTAATATCGTAAAAACGGGGCAGCAGGTCGACCAGTGTCGATTTACCGCCACCGGAAGGGCCGGTAAGGGCGATAATATCTCCTTTTTTTATAGAAAAAGTGATATTTTTCAATACATCCGGATTCGAGTGAACCGTATTATTTTCCTGATAACTGAATGACACATCCTGGTAATCGATCCTGTCAGCGAAGTTCTTTATTTCCACAGGTTCCTCCGCCTCCATGATCTTCTCTTCACTGTCTAATACCTGGTAAATACGTTTTGCGGAAGCCATCCCCTTTTGGATCGTGTAATGTGCCGTTACCAGCTGTTTGGCAGGAGGAAGCATCCTGGCGAAGACGATGATGTACATGATGAAAAGTCCTCCTTTAAAGTTAGGATCATCCAGCACGAAACGCGATCCGATCAATAAGATCAAAGTAAGCGATAATATGCTCAGGAATTCGATTAATGGTGATCCGAGTTCATTTACCCGGTAAAGTTTCGTATTGACCCTGGAGAAATATTTATTCTCATTCTCAAATTTACCGGAAGCATGTTCAATCGCATTATAAGCTTTTATGATACGTAATCCGCCTATCGCTTCTTCGAATTTAGAGCTTAATTTCCCTAATACTTCCTGAGCCCTGGCGGAATATCTTTTAATGTACCGTCCCACGAAAGTAATGATCAATCCCGAAGCCGGAAGGATAATCAGGGTGATAACCGTCAGTTTTATATTAATCATACATAAGGTAATCAAGTAGATTAAAAGCAGGAAGGGGTCCCGGCAAAATGTTTGCAGTGTCGCCACGACCGACCATTCTACTTCCTGTACATCCGTTCCGAAACGGTTAATGATATCTCCTCTTTTAAATTGGGAAAAAAATGATAAAGGAAGAATGATCAGTTTATGATATATCTCTTTCCTGATATTCTTGATGATACCGGCACGGATGGGCGCGACGCAATAGATAGCCAGATAGCGGAACAAATTTGAAAATAAAGAAAAGACGATCATAAAGAGGGCCACAAGGAACAATGTCCTCACAGGACCGTTGGATTCGATCACATTTCCCATGTAATAATAAAAAGTATTGATGACCGATTCGGAATTAAAAGCCAGTTCCGGTTTCACCGTGATCCTCTCGGATTCCCCGAAAAGAACGGAAAGGAAAGGAATCACCATCGTAAGGGAAAAAAGAGAAAAAAGAGAATAGAGAAGATTAAATAAAAATATCAGGATGATGTTGCCCTTAAAGGGGGAAAGATAACGGATCGTTCTTTTAATGAGATTCATCAGTGGAAAATATCGGCAAAAATAAGAAAATTAGGATTAATGGACTATTTTTGCAGAAGCTTTAAATGGATTACTATGAAATTCCCTGTTAAAATTTTCTCCGGCGATAAGTCCATCGAAATTTCGAATATGGATGACTTCCGGCTTTTTTCGACCCAATATATCGAAGTAAAATCGGCAGGCGGTATCGTGGAAAACGAGCGGAATGAAATTTTACTCATCTACCGCCATCACCGCTGGGATTTTCCCAAGGGAAAGATAGAGGAAGGTGAGAACACGGAAGAGGCAGCTTTAAGGGAAGTGGCTGAAGAAACTGGATTACACCAGGTGTATATTACCGGTTCTTTACCTTCAACCTACCATACTTATGTGGAAAACGGTGAATTAATGTTAAAAACCACTTACTGGTATAATATGTATACGGAAAAAACAGAAAAACTTATTCCCCAGAGAGAAGAAGGGATCACCGGCGTGGCATGGATCCCGAAAGAAAACGTTCCCGGTTATCTCACAAAATCTTATGCTTCCCTTATTGATCTATGGCAAAAATCAACACGATGATAACCAAAAGAGTTCTTACTTTTTTTGTATTTTTGTTTTCCTAAAATCAGCATAATACAAAGCCGCATGCTCAACCGCATAAAACGCTCATTACTTACGAAATATATTACCGGAAATGTATCGGACAGGAAAAAGCAGCTTATTTCTTTACAGCGGGCAAAATCGATAGGAATAATAGCATCCATTTCGGATGAAGAATCTTACCAGAACATCTTCTCCCTGTTTTCCCTGTTACAAAATGGAAATAAATCGGTAAGGATGGTGGCCTATATCGACGATAAAGCAGTGCCCTATTTCTGCCTGGAGCAGCTTACGGCCGATTATTTTTGCCGGAAAGACCTGAACTGGTACGGAAAACCTGTCATGGTACAGGTAAATGATTTCATGGCCATGGATTTCGACCTGCTTATAGATTTTACCGATGATTTCTATCTTCCCGTATACACTATTTTACAGCTTTCCAAAGCGAAAATGATTACCGGTGCCAACAACCATTATCGTGAGCTGTATGACCTCTTTATTGACGGGAACGGAATTAATAAACGTACTTTATTAGATAATATAAACACATATTCTCACCAATTAACCGGAGAAAAAATATGAAACCAAAATTAAAAGGGTTAGGAGTGGCGGTCATTACGCCTTTTTTGCAAGATGGAGAAGTTGATTATGAAAGTTTGGAGAAACTGGTGGATGGACTGATCACCGGAGGTGTAGATTATTTGGCGGCGCTGGGAACAACTTCGGAAACCCCGACCCTGTGTGAAGAGGAAAAATCGGCCATATTAAAAACCATTATCAAAGCCACAGCAGGAAGAGTGCCGGTTGTAATGGGTCTAGGAGGCCCGTGCACCCAAAATCTTATCGGGCATCTCAAAAATGATGATTTTTCCGGTGTTGAAGCAATATTTTCCGTAACTCCATATTACAATAAGCCGTCACAGGAAGGACTTTACGAACATTACTGTGAAATTGCCTACCACTCGCCGCTACCGGTTATTTTATATAATGTAGGGCCCAGAACTTCCTGTAACCTGGAACCGGCCACTACGCTCAGGCTGGCCCGTGATTGCGAAAAGATTATAGCCATTAAAGAAGCTTCTGGCAATATGAACCAGATCATGCACCTCATTAAACACAAGCCGGAAGATTTTCTGGTTATCTCAGGCGATGACGGTATCACCCTTCCTTTACTGGCTGTGGGTATTGACGGACTGATTTCCGTCATAGGAAATGCCTATCCGAAATTAATCGCCGATATGGTTCATTTAGCTTTGAATGAAAACTTTCACGAAGCCCGGATGATCCATCACCGGATGCTCGATCTGATCCAGGCGTGTTTCAGAGAAGGAAGTCCGGCGGGCATTAAGGCGATCATGGCATTGCAGGGAAAAATCGAATATTACCTGCGATTGCCTTTAACACGGGTTTCCCCTTTTCTTCAAAACCAGCTCAGAGAATTAATGGAATATATATAATGAGGAGAACCACTATCCTGTTCCTTGTTTTCTTTTATTTTTCCCTTACCTCATATTCGCAGGACAATAGTGGCCTGCTCCTTCAGTCGGATCTTCCGGAACATTATCTGAATATAGAACTGGATACACGGGATCAAATTTCCGATCTTGCCAATCATTACTCCATCGACCATATCGAATACAATCCTGCCGAAGCGGTTTACGAAGTAAGGATATGGTTATCCAAACCTGATTATCCTCGGTTCGCGGAAAGCGGGATGCCTTTTACTTTTCATAATCCTGATCTTAGTAAATCGAGGATAGCCATGGCCAAAAATTTTCAGGTACTTGCATCCGGTTGGGACAGATATCCCACCTATCAGGCTTATGAAGAGACAATGTCGCACTTTCAGCTGGAATATCCGGAATTTTGCAGGATCGATACCATTATGGCGCATACGCCTGCGGGACATAAGATCCTTGCCGCCCGTATCGGAAAACGGGAAGAGGCGGATTACCATAAACCCGCTGTCTTTTATTCCGCAGCTATCCACGGTGATGAAGTAGTAGGATATTATATTCTGCTCCGGTTCATTGATTATATTTTAACCCATCCGGATGAACCAGTCGTTAACCAGATATTGGAGGAAATCGATTTGTGGATATGTCCGTTGGAAAATCCCGACGGAACTTATTACTCTGGAGACCATATCGTGGGATTATCACCCATTTCAACGCGCGGGAATAATCAGGGATATGACCTCAACCGTTCCTATCCCGGAATGAACGGTAATACAAGCGCCTCTTATCTTCCGGAAATAGAAGCCATGATGGATTTCACGGAAAAAAATAACTTTGTTATGTCCATAGGACTGCATAGCGGAGCTGAAGTTTTCAATTATCCGTGGGATGCTTACACTTCCTTTCAAAAAAATCATCCGGATTCCCGATGGTGGAACTTAATCGGAAGAAAATTTGTTGATACATGCCGGAAAAATAGCCCAAGATATTTCAATTCAGCCCGTGACGGTGTTACTCCCGGAGGCAACTGGTACATTATCAGGGGAAGCCGTCAGGATTTCATGAACTACCACCGCCGTTGCAGGGAAGCAACCCTTGAAATTTCCTATCCTAAAATAGCGGACCGCCAACAACTTCCGGTATATTGGGAAAACCTTAAGGATGCTTTGCTCAATTACACGCTCGAATCTTTATACGGCATTAAAGGGATAGTGAAGGATGCCGCAACGGGTGAACCGCTAAGAGCCCGAATTTTTATCGAAGGATATGATGATGCCGCGCAAAACTCCGATATCTTCTCTGCCTTAACAAATGGCGTTTACCACCGTCCGCTGATACCTGGAACATATTCAGTGACTTTTTCATCTGACGGGTATATCACACAAACCCATGATATTACGGTTCACTCCGGAACGTTGTTCTTACCTGTTAACTTGGACAGAAGTAATTCGGTAGATGAGAATACACCTTCTACAATTTGTCTGTATCCTAACCCTGTTTCTGATCAAGTCAATATCCGGATCATCGACCCGGGATGGCTATACAGCCGGGTAAACATACTGAATACCGAAGGAAAAATCCTACGTTCGATTACAATTTCCGATTATTTGACTATCTTTGATCTTAACGCATATCCTCCGGGTATTTATTTTATCAATATCCACCACAAAACCGGAAATATATTTACTGAAAAAATCCTTAAGAAATAAGAAATCAAGTGGGCTTATAAGCTGATTTTTTGAACATTCCGTAAAATCATACGTTATAAAAACCTACACTAAAAGAAAGGATTTTTTACATGAAACAAGTATTGATAAGAGCTTCTACAAGAGGCCATATTGACCATGGATGGCTGGATACTCATCACACCTTTAGCTTTGCCGATTATTACGATCCCACACGCATCCATTTCGGAGCTTTAAGAGTAATCAACGACGATATTGTAATCGGAGGTGAAGGTTTCGGAACTCATCCCCATGATAATATGGAAATCATATCCATTCCCCTGTACGGAGAACTGGAGCATAAAGACAGTATGGGATTTAGCGGTGTTATCCGACCGGGCGAGGTACAGGTTATGAGCGCCGGAACCGGGATCACCCATAGTGAATTTAATGGGAACAAAGAACGTCCCCTTAACTTCTTCCAGATATGGATATTTCCGAATCAAAGGGATGTAGAACCAAGATACGAGCAACGGGAATTTGATTTTATCCACAGTAAAAATTATTTCCAGCAAATCGTTTCTCCCAACCCGGATGACGAAGGATTATGGATACATCAAGATGCGTGGTTATCCATCGGCACATTCGACAATGAATTTGAAACGGAATACCGGATTAAACGACAAGGTAATGGAGTATATGTAATGGTTGTAGACGGGGAATTTATTGTGGAAGACCAGGTTTTATACCATCGTGACGGATTAGGGATCTGGGAAACGGATACTGTAAAGATCAAATCGGCCAGTGACAATGCCAGGCTAATGATCATTGACGTACCTATGGCAGTATAGCGGCACGATAAAATGAAAATAAAGATTTTATAATTTATAATAAGACACCGTTTATATCATCATGATATACGGTGTTTTTAAATTCAACCACCTCAGCAATTCGGCTTATGGCAAAAAGGATAACTTTAATATTTATTTTCTTTTTATCATTTATATCGCTCTATTCCCAAAAAGAGACCACCAAAGATACCATACACAGAAGCCTGGGCGGCCTGATCCTGAAAGTAAATCCCAGACAATTGTGGCATGTTTACGATCCGGAAAGGGGATTTTTTCAAAAAGCCTATACCGACAAAGGAGATCCGCGTTTTATGATCACCAATGAAGATGAATCGTTCAAATTCGGTATCGGCGGATTTATCAGTGTAGTCGGGATCACCGATTTTAACGGGATGGTTGAAAACAGGGATTTCGTGACATCCCAGATCCCGGTTCCTTCGGAAAACTATTCCGGACAATTCGCACTGGGCGCTGAAAGTTCGCGTATCAATTTTAAGGCTGTCGGAAGCAGCAAATTCGGAAACATTGTAGCGTTTCTGGAAACAGATTTCCGGGGAAATACCAATACATTACGGTTAAGGCACGCATATATTTCCTATTTCGGTTTTACCATCGGCCAGACATGGAGTACATTTATGGACCTGGAAGCAGCTCCTCCCACTATCGACCTGGAAGGTCCCAATACTGAAGTTTCGGTACGACAACCCATGATCCGGTATACCCATTCCTTTTTAGACAAATTCTCCGTTTCGGTGGCCATGGAGATGAGCAGCGCCCTTATCGGGGATTACTCGGAATTCGGCATCAGAAATGAATATCAAAAAGTCCCTGATTTTCCCATACACTTTAAATACAAAGATAATTTCGGTCATCTTCAGTTGGGAGGATTGGTGAGGATTATGAACTATTACGACGATACCGTGGCCCATAGAAGTATTAATAAGGTAGGATTCGGTGTCTCGTTAAGCGGTAAATTTAATATCGGGAAAAAGAATTTCCTGTATTTCCAAAGTGTTTACGGGCAAGGAATCGCACGTTATATACAGGACTTGTCATTTGCCAATCTGGATCTGGTCCGCGATCTTAATAGATCAGGTAATTTACGTACTTTACCCATGTTCGGAGCCTATCTTTCTTTCCAGCGCAACTGGATGGAGCATCTTTATTCCGCGGTTATCTATGGATTTACAATGCTGAATCCTCCCCCGCAATATAATTTTCCATGGCTATTTTCCCATACCCACTATTTTGCCGTCAATCTTTTCTGGGAATTCATCCCTTACGGCACCATGGGGATCGAATATCTTTTCGGAAAAAGGGTAAACCAGACCGGCACATCGGGTAATGCCAACAGGATAGACATCATGTTCCGGTACGGATTTTAATATATAAGGAAAACCCTTCGGGATTATTTCGATTTAATGGCGGCAATGGATAAGATCAATCCCAAAACCACGCTGCATAAAGCTGCAAATAACACCTGGAAATTGACAGGTAATATAAAGGTAAGAGTGTGCGCGGGGACCCAGAATAAAGGAATCGTTTTCTTAAAGACAAAATTCCATTGCACATTCCAGTTCAATCCGGAGATAATTTTCCCCACCGGAACAGGCGTTATCAGGGCCTTGGCTTTTCCTCCGTTATTCAGGATATGGGTGTCGGTAATCTTATGTACGGTCATCAAAACAGGGGCAAATGATGTATTCATCATCAAACTGATCAGGAAAGCCCCGCCAAGCTTCAATCCGGAAAACGGACCGGCCATTGCCTCCGCAATGCCGGAAAAAAGTTGAAAGTTATTCAAATAACCGGGAATCCCCTTACTGAATACGCCCATGGCAATAGCAGTCCACATACCTAAAAATCCCCAAATAACAGCTCTTGGAAAAATCCCGAAACCGGGAGTGTTATAATGCCCTGTCTTGATTCTCAGTCCCAACATCTCTCCGAAAGTAGCCAGTATGGCAAATTTAAGAAAAGCCATAACCAGGGGATGCATGGCGTTAATATCCTTATATCCCTGATATACGCTGTCGAACAGGAAGAAAGGTGCTAAACAGGCTATGACGATTAAAATAGTCAGGAAATCCGATTTTTTCATAATAGGTAAATTTGGGTTGCAAAATTAAGAAAAGATCGGCATAAATAGACAACATTACCGTTCTCACCATATTATTATATGCTTAATTTAAAAAGATAGCCACGAATCCTGATTTAAAAAATCCATTTCACGGACAAAAACAAGCTTTATATACTGGTTTTTTCCGGATAAAACCGGACCGGACGAAAGGGTTTATTCTATGGCTTGCGGCTTTTAACAGGATTTCCATCCATAACCGACCTGACACCAGACTTCAAGCCCTTGAAAATTCAGATATAAATCCCTTAATTTCAAATAATTGAATATTAAATTGAAAAAAAAATAATCACAGTTTTTGTAATATTAATTTTATATCTTTGTCCCAAAATCTAATGCAAAATTAATATCTTAATTTCTTGATATGAAAAAAGTACATAATTTTAACGCAGGACCTTGTGTCCTTCCAAAAGAAGCCGTTAACGCCTCTATCGAGGCTTTAAAAGATTTTAAAGGAACCGGCATGTCGGTTATCGAAATTTCCCACAGATCCAAAGAATGGGAAGCCGTTATGAAAGAAACGGAAGATCTTTGGAAAGAATTACTCCAGATCCCGGACGGATACCGTGTATTGTTCTTAGGAGGCGGCGCTTCACTGCAATTCCTCATGGTTCCCATGAATTTCATGAATAAGAAAGCTGCTTACCTCGAAACAGGTGTATGGGCTAAAAAAGCGATCAAAGAAGCCAAAGGTTTAGGTGAAACCGTTGTCGTGGCATCTTCTGCCGATACGACATTCAATTATATCCCGAAAGGATATACAATTCCTACTGATGCGGATTATTTCCATATTACCACTAACAATACTATTTACGGTACCGAAATCAAAGAAGACATCAATTCTCCCGTTCCTCTTATCGCGGATATGTCTTCCGATATCATGAGTCGCCCGGTAGATGTAAGCAAATATGCAATGATATATGGTGGAGCGCAGAAAAATGTAGGTCCTGCAGGGGTAACTTTTGTGATCGTAAAAGAATCCATGTTGGGAAAAGTGGATCGTTATATCCCGACTATGCTGGATTATAAAACCCACATCGAAAATGATTCCATGTTCAACACGCCTCCGGTATTCTCTATCCTGGTGATGAACGAAACCCTGAAATGGGTTAAAAAAATGGGTGGCCTGGAAGCAGTAAATAAAATGAACCGCGAAAAAGCCGAAATACTTTACAATGAAATAGACAGGAACAGTATGTTCGTGGGTACGGCTGAAAAAGAGAGTCGTTCAATTATGAATGTATGTTTCGTTATGAACCCGCAATATAAAGAGAAAGAAGAGAACTTCATGGCTTTCGCTAAGGAAAACGGTATGGTAGGTATCAAAGGACACCGTTCCGTAGGAGGTTTCAGGGCTTCTATTTATAATGCATGTCCGAAAGAAGACGTGGAAGCGCTTGTTGCCTGTATGCAGGAATTTGAAAAAATGAATAAATAAGACATCATGAAAGTATTAGTCGCAACAGAAAAACCATTCGCGAAAGTAGCCGTTGACGGTATACGCGAAATAGTAGAGAATGCCGGTCACGAATTGGCTCTTCTCGAAAAATACAGTGATGTAAACGAATTTTATACGGCAGTCGCTGATGCAGATGCCCTGATCGTACGTTCGGATAAAGTAACGGCACAAGTGATCGACGCAGCCAAAAAACTGAAAATCGTGGTTCGCGCGGGCGCGGGTTATGATAATCTGGATCTGGCAGCTTGCACGGCCAAAGGAATTGTGGCGATGAACACACCGGGACAAAACTCCAATGCCGTTGCCGAACTGGCTATAGGCCTCATGATCTACCTTTCCCGTAACACATTCAAACCGGGAACCGGTTCCGAACTGAAAGGTAAAAAATTAGGGATCCATGCTTACGGTCATGTGGGAAAATTAGTTGCACACATTGCCAAAGGTTTCAATATGGAAGTGTATGCTTTCGATCCTTTTGTTCCTGCCGACCAAATGAAAAAAGAAGGTGTTACAGCCGTAAACACGGTTGAGGAATTATACTCCACCTGTCATTTTATCTCTTTGCATATTCCGGCTAACGACCAGACCAAAAAATCTATCGGATATGATCTTCTTTCCAGAATGCCGAAAAACGGATGCCTCATCAATACGGCCCGTAAGGAAGTGATCAATGAAGAGGAGATGGTAAAAGTTATGGAGGAAAGAACGGACCTTAAATATGGAACCGATATCGCTCCGGATAATAAAGAAATGATGACTGAAAAATTTGAAAACCGTTATTTCGGAACACCGAAAAAAATGGGTGCCGAAACAGCGGAAGCAAATATCAATGCCGGACTGGCATCTGCGAACCAAATCGTGAATTTCTTCAAAAACGGAGATACTACTTTCCAGGTTAATAAATAAAAAATCTGTAATCTATTCTTTAAATAAAAACCGGTTGATTAAATCAGCTGGTTTTTTTATTTGTATTTCAAGGAGATATGCCAACCCCTGATTAAACTTTAATTATCCTATTTTTATTTTATGGATTTATTGCATTTTTTTCTTCTTTTTTCTATTTTTGCACCCGAATTTTAACCTATAATTATTATTAACCAAAAAAATTGAGAAATGAAAAAATTAACCCTTTTAACTTTTGCCTTTATCACACTTTTTGCTTTTACTTCTTGTAAAAAAACCTGTGATTGTACAATTACGACTAAAAACGCTGCCGGAAAAGACGTGTCTTATACTGAACAAGTAGCAAAAGAAAAAAAGAAAAGTTGCTCTCAAATGGCCAAAGAAGCCAATGATGCCGTTGATTTCCAAAATGCCTGGATGGACGGAATCAGTGACGGTGATTTCGGAATGACGATGAATATGCGCTATGATTGTAAATAATCAAGAACAAAAATAAAAAAACCCCTGACATGTCAGGGGTTTTTTTATTTTTGCATCACACTATTATTCACCAAAAAATACGGCCATGAAAAAAACATTACTTCTTTTCGTTATTGCGGTCTGTACGACTCAATTATTTTCACAAACACTTCCCCAGGGAGTACCTGATTTTACGGATTTAAATGCGAGTTATGTTTGGAAAGGACATAATTCATCCAGTAATTTTAGTAATCTCCTGAATATTAATACCTATAGTAGTGGCATTAGAAACAATTCCCACACGGTTATCAATACACCCGGGTTTGACGATAACGCATTCATAGATTCTTCAAATTCCAGATACTATCTCAATCAACTACCGATATGGGACGGTGAGAGTTTAAATGCTGTAGTTCGGCTCGGTGAACCATCGAGTCCCTATACACGTGAATATTATGGTGCCGGTATCCTTTACTCATTTATTCCGGATTCTTCATCCAGCTTACTTAATATTTACCTGGCTTTAGTGATGGAATTGCCACATACTGATTATATGCATAATCCGGCATACCAAATAAGAATTCTGGATCAAAATAATGAATTGATAGACAGTACTTCTTACTTTTTATTA
>ERZ809224.583-NODE-583-length-33489-cov-6.911587_pt1 | contig 33489 bp, 32 predicted proteins | sample MGYA00520513_ERZ809224 | MGnify/ENA primary metagenome ERZ809224 (study PRJEB31576, sample SAMEA3212658) | Homo sapiens | biome: human-gut; feature: human gut; material: fecal | place: Sweden | collected 2012 ... | reverse complement strand
TCTCTTCCGATCTGTGAATACAATGTGTTGCCATAATATCAACTCCTTCCTTTACTATATTATATTTCCCATTTGCAATTTTGTCAATACATTGTATTCACAACGCACATAAAAATCTAATTTCATATAATTTTATTTTTTTACTGAAACACCTAAAGACATATATATTTTAGCTCTATCAGTATTTTGAAAACTGATATAACTAAGATATAATGCTTCTTCGGCCCTCAAAGATCTTTCGTGGTAACTGCTCAGCCTGAATCGTTGCCTCTCGTGCATGTTCACTCCCGCCCTGCACTGGCCGCAAGTCTATAGTCCAATGATATTTACACCTACAGAACCTGCCACTGGCAGCTTCCTTCGGATGCTTGGCAACATACAGAACCTGCCACCGGCAGCTTCCTTGGGATGCTTGGCAACATAAAAAAAGGGCTGCCGCTAAGCTAAAATTTCGCACCGCCCTTCTATGAGCGGCCTGAAACTTCACGCCATACGGCAACCCTTATTTAAAACTTTACTATCCCTGCATAACCTCCGCGAAGGTCGCTCTCTTCTCCATAAGCTCCGTCATCTTTGCCATCTTTGATACATCTCCGATGAGGATGACTCCGCAGAGCCTTCCATTTAAGAAGTACAGCTTTTCGTACTGCTTCTTGCTCTTATCCTGCATCTCCACAGTCTTGTAGAGAAGATTTGGATTCTTTCCGTTATCTCCAATCGCATACAGTGCAGTATTCATTCCATGGAAGGAAAGCGCTGCCGGAACCTGAGTGTACTCCACAGCGTCGCCTGCTGCATTGGCTCCTGCCACCTTGCCCTGCTCTACGGCCTGAGGCCAGATCGCATAGTTGACGCCCTCGAACTGTGCACAGTCTCCGCACGCATAGACATCTGCAAGGTTCGTCTCCATCTTGCTGTTGACTATCACTGCTCTGTCTATATCCACACCCATCTCCTTTGCCACTGCTGTATTTGCGCGTACACCGCAGGATACGATCACAAGCTGTGCCGGAATCACCTCGCCTGTGCCAAGCTTCACACCCGTCACAGCATCCTCTCCGGTAATTTCCGTAATCTGCACGCCTGTATGAATTTTGATGCCCGCACACTCGGAAATATATTTCAGCATATCGCCTGCCGCTGCGTCAAGCTGACGGCCCATCAGCATCGGTGCAAGCTCCAAAACGGTTACTTCACAGCCCGCCTTTTTCATCTCCCAGGCTGCTTCCAGTCCCAGAACACCGCCGCCAATCACAACAACCTGCTTCGTATCCGGCAGCATCCCTGAAATCCTTCTGGTATCCTCAAGCCTCCTGATTGCCGCCACCTGCGGTTTCTCATAGCCTGCAATCGGCGGAATAAAGCACTCGGAGCCAAGCGCATAAATCAGCTTTGTATATTTGAGCTTAATGCCATCCGACAATGAAATCTCTTTTTCCTTTGTGTCCACAGAAACTACTTTCTTTCCGAGAACCTGGAAAATCTGGTTGTCCTCATACCATTTTCCGTTCTCTACCTGGATCTGATTAATTTCCAGATCAGCCATAATGGATTTCGTCAGCATCGGACGATTATAGGTCGGATACTCTTCATCCGATATCATCATAATGGAGCCTGTCTTATCTCTCTCCCGAATGGCTTTTGCCGCGTTCAGGCCCGCCGCCCCGTTTCCGAGAATAACATAAAACTCCTTACTGTCGTTGCGGTAGCTGGTTTCTTCTGCTTCCACAGGAACGAAGTTTTCCCTGCCCACTCCACAGACCGGACATATCTCTAAAGAAGAGTCAAAAATCTCACCGCATACCAGACATTTTACCAGCGTACGTGCGCCCTTCTTTGGCTTTGTATTCTCCTTATTCTGCAGCAGACAGCCAAAATTATAACCAAATTCAAAAGCATCTACCAGATCCGTCTCTCCCGGCTTAAAACGGATACGCAAACCATCTACGGTTCTCATACGAAGCTGCTTCAGACGCTCAATAATATGAGGCACACCCTCGCCGCTCCATCCATAGCTGCCGAACGCGCTGGCAAGCTTTCCTCCATGCGTCCCGGCAAAAATAGAAGTAGTCAGATCCCATATGGGCTTCAGCGCCTCGCCTACGATCGTCGGCGTACCAAACAGAATACCGTCCGCAAAGCCCAGCTCTTCCAGAACCGCTGCCTGATCCGCCGTCACCATATCGTAGCTGCGCACATCAATATCGCCGCTCTCCCTGATGCCTTCCTCGATCTTCTCCGCAATCTGCTTCGTGTAGCCGTAAGCGCTTACATACGGTATAACTACTGTTTTTTTCTTGTTTGGATTTACAACTGTGCACCATTTTTCATAGGTATCTTCGATAAATCCGATATTGTCATCCAACACCGGACCATGACCCGGACAGATCATGGATACATCCAGCTCCCGTACCCGTTCAAGAGCCTTCAGCATATACGGCTTAAACGGCCCGATAATACAGTCAAAATAATATTTCGTGGCACGCATATAGCCCTCGTGGTCAGTCACCTTGCTCACCAGCACATCCTGGAATCCATAATGAGAGCCAAAGGAATCGCAGGTCACAAGAATCTGCTCTTCTTCGATGAACGTATACATCGTATCCGGCCAATGCAGGTTAGGGACGATCATAAAATGCAGCGTTTTGTCACCGATCTGCATCCGCTCATCATCAGAAACTGTGATACTGCAAAATTCACGGTTCACAATCTCCTTCAGAAATCCCGCCGCACAGCCGGTGGAAATAATTTTCAACTGCGGACTCAGCTTCAGCAGACGCTCCACACTGCCCGCATGATCCGGCTCCGTGTGATTGACCACCAGATAATCAATCTTTGTCACGTCAATGACGTCCTTCAGCTTATCCATCCATTCATCAAAAAACTTTTCTTTTACCGTCTCAAATAAAACAATCTTATCCTTTGCCTTCAGTACATAGGAATTGTATGTAGTGCCAAATTCCGTGTACATAATAATATCAAAGACGCGCAGCGTGTCATCCACGATACCTGCCCAGTAAAAATCATCTCTTAACTTTAATGTCTTCATAGATTCCCCCTGTACGTGTCATATTTTCCGACATCCCTGTAAGCGGGCCTGTCTGTCCACTTTTCGCCGCCATGCTTTACAAAATTTCGTTTGCATACAAGCGCTGAGCGTATTACTGTGCCTTTACGTAATCTGCAACCTTCTTATCACAGATCTGAATGTGGTTTTTCAGCCATTCGACTACATTTTTATTGACAGCGTCCACAAATGCATCACTTGGTCCTTCTTCCTCTTCCAGCATCTCCTTCAGCTCATCCACAGCCTTAACAAAGGCAGCATGCTGTACTTTATGAGCAGCTAGCTCAGGATACCCGGCTTCTTCCTGTAATTTTTCCTCCGCCGAAAAATGGAACTCCGTATAATCCATCAGAAAATCCAGTGTCTGAATCGCTACATTTTTCTCACGTCCTGTCTCCAGGCTTCCGGTTAACTTATTAACACGTGCAATCAGCTCCTGATGCTGTGTGTCAATTAATTCATTTCCCGTCTCTAAGCTTTTATCAAATACCATCATTATAATACTTACCTCCCAAATCCGCTTATAGTACTTTTTCTACCCTATGCTCCTGCGTAATCTTTGGCAAAGTCTTTGACTTGGCCTCCCGCAATTTAACATATCAGGATCAATCTTCTTCCGGAACAAAATCCTCTTTACCTACGCCGCAGATCGGACACACCCAATCATCCGGCAGATCCTCAAATGCTGTTCCAGGAGCGATACCGCCATCCGGATCTCCCAGTTCAGGATCATAAACATAGCCACATGGTTCACAAACATACTTTTTCATTACAATTCACCTTTGCCTTTCTTGAGATAATCATATAGAATATTAGTAATGCCCTATGCCTGTCCTTATTAGCTGCAGGACATTAACCTATCTTGTATTTTACACCATAAACCACAAATAAGTATACCTGTAATCTGTAAAAATTATACATTTTTATTTACATTTATTCTGTTGCATATGCAACACATATAAAGGAGAACCTATGAATTCTTCCATTTCTTTATTTGACGGCATTACCAAGGAAGAATATGACCGCATGATGGTCTGCTTCCAGGCCTTCGTAAAAGCTTTTGAGCCGGAGGAAACCATCTGCTTTTACGCAGATCATCCAAACCGTATCGGCTATCTCCTGGATGGGGAGGCCGCCATCATCCGCACACATTATGACGGCCGTCAGACTATCCTGGAATATCTAAGGACGGGAGATGTATTCGGCTCGGCACTTTCCGCCGTCTCCCAGGCTTCCGGTATGCTGCAGGTCGTCTGCATCAAAAAATGCCGTATTCAATTTATCAATTATGAACACCTGACAAAACGCTGCTCCAATGCCTGCGCTTTCCACAGCCGGCTGGTTTCCAACGCACTGGAGCTGATTTCCAAAAAAGCTATTTCTTTAAGTGAACATTTGGAAGTCCTGTCCCAGCGCACCACCAGAGACAAGCTGCTGTGCTATTTTTATCAGCAGGCCACGGAAAATGGCTCCAGAACCTTTCAGCTTCCTTTTTCTCTGAGTACGCTGGCCGATTACCTTTCCGTGGACCGCAGCGCCATGATGAGGGAAATCAGAAAGCTGAAAAATGAAGGCCTCCTGATTTCCGACAAAAAAACATACACTCTTACGGATTCATCACTACAGTAAATTTACAGATTTGCCGCTGCAGTAAGCATATAGATTCATCACTGCAGTAAGCTTGTAATTCGCCGTTACAGCAGACGGTACGTTTTCAGCCAGTAGTTTACCTGCAGAAGCCATGCCAAAAGCTGAGGTCCGGCCATGAGCTGACCATAAAACGGTCTTCCGTAGTCCTTCGGTGTTGCCAGATATCGCTTTACTTTCTCTTTATCAATCAGGCGGTTCAGCGGCTCGCTGTCCTTTTCCAGCACACGCTGTATCTGCCATTGCAGCAGAGACTCATACTCAGGATCATAGGTCTTGGGATATGGACTCTTTTTGCGCCACAGTACCTCTTTTGGAAGATAGCCCTCACCGGCCTGGCGCAGCAGTCCCTTCACAACCCCGTCGTGACACTTCATTTCCCACGGCACATTCCAGAGATATTCGATGATGCGGTGATCTGCAAACGGTACTCTTGCCTCAAGGCCCGTATACATACTGGTCCGATCCATACGGTCCAGCAAAGTTGCCATAAACCATTTCAGATTCAGATAGGAAATCTCTCTTCTGCGCCGCTCTGTGGGATTTTCCCCTTCCAGAACGGGTGTTTGAGCCACAGTGCTGCGATACGCCTCCTTCGCATACTCCTCCAGAGGCAGCTCCTTTAAGACCTCGTCTTTCAGCAGCATGGTACGCGTCCCAAAGTCCATGGACCATGGAAAACAATCTGCCTCAAAGCATTCCTTTTTGTGAAACCATGGATAACCGCCGAAAATCTCATCGGCGCACTCACCAGTCAGGGTAACTTTGTTATAATTGACCACCTTTTGGCAGAAATACAGCATTGAGGACTCAACATCCGCCATACACGGCAAATCTCTGGCATCGACCGCATAAAACAGATATTCATACAGCTCTGCATTTTTGCATTCCAGATAGCGGTGATTTGTGCCGCAGTATTCGGCCATCTTTTCCACCCACGGGCGATCCTGTGAGGGCTGAAAGGCATTCGCCTGAAAATTCACATCGTTATCCTTAAAATCAAAGGAGAAGGTATTCAATACCTTACCCTGCTTTTTCAATTCCTCCACCGCAATGGCCGTCACAAGGCTGCTGTCCACACCGCCGGATAAAAAGGTACTGATGGGCACATCCGACAGAAGCTGCAGCTTTACTGCATCTGTGATAAGACAGCGTGTGTGCTCCACAGTCTCATCCCAGGATTCCTCGTGAGGTCTGCTTACAAGCTGCCAGTAACAGTGCTTTTCCAAATGTCCTCTTTCCCGTTCATACGTGTAAAAATATCCGGGAAGTACCTCAAAGACATTGTGAAATACGCCTTTTCCATATGTTTTTGCAGGTCCCAGTCCAAAAATTTCACACAGGCTTTCTCTGTCAAGCTTTGGCTCTAAGCCGGGATAGGCAAACAGCGCCTTCATCTCAGAGGCAAATACCAGCGTATCCCCCTGCATGGCGTAGAACAGCGGCTTCACGCCTGCTCTGTCTCTTACAAGCACAAGCTCTTTTTTCAGCTCATCCCAGATGGCAAATGCAAAAATACCATTCAGCTTCCGGAAGAACTTGGTTCCGTGGTGCATATACCCCTGCAAAATCACTTCCGTATCGCTGTTCGTCTCAAAAAATATTCCCTCGCCTTCCAGCCGCCTTTTAAGCTCCTTCATATTATAGATTTCTCCGTTGTACACGATGCTGCATTGTCTTCCGCCCTCCATGCGCGTCATCGGCTGCTGTCCGCAGGCAGGGTCCAGGATAGAAAGTCTCACATGTGCAAGACCGCAGTTCGGTTTTTGCAAAATCCCATCCTCATCCGGTCCACGATGCTTCTGCACCCGGTTCATGTCGTGCAAAACGGTACGCCACTTTTTATGCTGCGCGTCATAATTTTCCCGAAAATTTACAAAGCCTGCAATTCCACACATATATACTGCTCCTTCCTGCACACACTTTATTTTTTCTTCTTTCGCAAACCCTGCCGTGCTCTTTCCCTTATGGTCTGATTCATACAAGCCGCCTGTTTTTCTTTATTCTCCGGCTCTTGCAGTCACTTTTATTTCAGTAATGAGCGGCAAGTATGGGCTGAAGCTGTTTCCCCTCCAGGGCCAGCTCCAGGGTGGGAATCAGCATTTCTGTATGCGCTGTCAGAGAATTGGGTTTCTTTTCCGGATTATCCTGCCCGAAGGGGACAAAATAAAGATGCTTCGCATTCAAAAGCAGCCCAATATTTTTCATGTTCATTCCAAGCGCATCATTTGTGGACAGTGAAACTACCAAAGGCTTTTCGTTGCGCAGATGCGCTTTCGCTGCCATCAGCACCGGCGTATCCGTAATGCCATTGGCCAGCTTCGCCGCCGTATTCCCCGTACATGGAAAAATCACCAGAATATCCAGCAGACTTTTAGGTCCGATCGGTTCCGCTTCCGCAATACTTACAATGGGTTTTTTGCCGGTGATCTCCTCCGCTTTCTTTTTAAAATCCTCCGCCTTCCCAAAACGGCTGTCCGTCGTCCTGACCGCATCCGAAAAAATTACCGTCACATCCGCCCCTGCATCCACCAGCGCCTGAAGCTGCGGAAAAATTTTTGAGAACGTGCAGAAGGAGCCTGTAAGCGCTACTCCCACTTTTTTGCCTTCTATTTTCATACTCTCTTCACTCCATTTATTTCCGATTATTTATGATAATATTCATTATTTTCCGCATCACAAACTCGCCCATGCCACAGGCGGACGCTTTGGGTGCATATTTTCCGGGAAGTCCCGGACACAGCAGCGCTTTCACGCCAAGCCGTTTGGCAGCCTCATAGTCCACTCCGCCCTTACCGGAAGCAATATCCACAATCAGGCATGATTTCTGCATATTTTTCAACACTTCTTCCGTGATAACCACAAACGGTATTGTGTTAAATATATACTCAAACCCCTCTGCTTTTTCCGAAAGCTCTGCAAGCGGCAGTTTTTTCATGCCGGCGGCCTCAGCATAAGCCAATGCACCTTCTTTTCTGGCACAAACTGTCACTTCTGCTGACAGGCCCTTAAGCTTATCCGCCAGCACTCTGCCGCATTTTCCGTAACCCAGTACCAGACAGCGGCTCCTGTGCAGATTTGTCGGCTGCTCCTTTAATGCCGTCAGAACACTCCCCTCCGCTGTCGCCACAGCATTGAACACAGCAAGGGCTTCATCCTCCATAAAGTCATAGTACAGGACCTGTTTTTTCCGGCAGATATCCCGCACATACTTGGGCAGTACACCGCCAAACAGTCTCTGCCCTTCCTTCAGACATTCGCAGAAATAGTTGATTTCCATATCCGGAAGGGCAAGATTCGTGTACACCTCATCCCCTCTCGCAAATGGTATGCCGCAGACGATCACTTCCGATTCTGCAACCGCCTCTTTCAGAGAACCTGCAAAGCAGTAGGAAATCCCGCTTTTTTCCGGTATCGATTCGGTGCCGTAGCAGGTAACAATACAGCCCTTTCTGGCCAAATACGGCACAATATATGCAAGGCGGGTATCTCCGCCGACCACTGCAATTCTGATTTTTTCCATAAAAATCCCCCTCATACCTTTCAGTATATGAGGGGGTAAAAAATGTGTGCATCGGCGCTTTAAAACGTATCTATGACTTCTGATGCATATTTTAAAACCATAGATGCATCGGTCGTGTCTACCCTGCCGTCACCATTGACATCGCCGCATGCCTGCTGCGCTGCATTCAGCTCAATAACTTCCACAGATGCGCACAGAATTTCAACGCTGTCGCCAGTGTTCACTTCGCCGTCACCATTGACATCGCCAATCAGACGTGCCTTTGCCACAGCCTCGGTAAGTTCTCTTGTTGCAGCATCAATGGCGCCCGGCGCCGCGCTTTCATCTGCGTATACTTCCTTTGCTTCCAAAAGGACATCTGCAAGCCCCGCAAGCGTGGCTTCTGCATAATTGTCTTTGTTCACAAGCACCTCTTCCGCCTTACTTATCATAGCTCTAAGCGCTGCTTTATTATTTTCCATACGGAGTCCGGCAATCGCATAGATCAGCCGTGCGCAGACATCACTGATCGTATCTGCATCGCCTGACGGATCTGCAAGTACTTCTTTTCCCTCCGCCATGACTTCTCTAAGAACCTTTACACTGTCATTTGTGTATTTTCCGCTGTCTGCAAGTATCTCTGCTTCTTCCAGAAGATTTTTTAAAAATGTCTTGTCAAGCTTCAGCTTTGCCAGCTCGTCAAGCACTCGATATGCGGCCTCATCTACCTCTTCCTGAGATACCGTCTCACGCTCCATGATCGCCTGTCCGGCCTTCACTGCCTCAGTAAGCTCTGTCACATCCCCATATGGATCCGACTGCTCCAGAATCCTGGCCGCCGCCTCTAATGCAGTTTCCAGATGCAGCTTCTGCACGCCATATTCCAGACCGCCAAAAGCGCTTATGAGCTTTGCAATTGCAGCATCAGCCTCCGCCGCCTTTGCCTGCGGACGTTCCAGCACCTTCTTTGCCTCTGACAGGGCCTCTTTGAATACTTCCACACTCTGCGCTGTATACAAAGAAGTGTCAAACTCCATATACACACGATAAAGCTCTTTTAATTTTTCTTTGCTGATTTCGCCATCTATCGGCTCTTCTTTTTCCACCAGTGTGAACTGCAGCCAATTCAGGTTGGAACCGCTTTCCGTATACTCAATGCGGAGCTTATGCTCCCCTTTAGACAGAAAAATCTTCTGCGCATCCAGGGTTATCCAATTCTGCCATCCTCCCGTTCTCACTGCCTCAAAGGATGCAAGCGCCTGTCCATCCGCCACAAGCCGGAATGCGCCCCCGCCTTGAGCGGAAGCAATACGGGCCGCTACATCATAGCTTCCGGCATTCTGCACATAAATCCTGTACTCTGCGTAGGCTCCCGCATCACAGTAACCCAGATTCTGTCCGCCGCCTTCATCTGTGGTAGTCTCAGCCTGAAGGATGGAAGATGAAATAATGTTTTCGGCTGCTTTAAACAAAGTATTGTCGCCGATCTCCACCACAGGAGGATGCAGGATTGCATCCAGCCCCTCATTCAGGAAATCGCGTCGTCTGCTGATAAAACTTTTCAGGTATTCTATATTTGCGTCATAGGTCGTACCCGTATTTACCAGCCCGTAAGAGGTGCCGTTTTCCATCAGTTGGCGCCACTGAACAAAGTTTATGACCGCAGATGGTCCTACTTCCTGCGCATATGCATCCAGTGATTTCAGACAGGAAGCCGTATAATCCGTTTCTTCGCCAAGAAGCACCTTTACTGCCGGTACAAATTCTTTTTCCCAGATTTCGGCCGCCTTTTCCATTACCTCTGTATGGCTGACCGCTTTTGCCAGAATATTCAGACCGCCGACACCGTAAATCTGCGCTCTTCTCGCCCACCACTGGGTCGGATCTGTCAGATTTACACCATCGCGGGAATAATAATTTCCCAGTGCAACGTCAAAATCCCACACCGGAGCGGCATGTATTTTTCCATCGCCGGTCAAATCGGAGTCCTTATAAAAATAGAAGCTGGTAATACCCGTATCCAGATTCATGGAAAATTCCTGAAGCACATACATCCTTGCCAGGGACTCTACGTCAATATACTCCGAAAAATGTTTTCCAAGGCTGTTGAAGCCTGTGTCAGAATAAATGGCTTCTTCCATCTCCTGATACAGATTGCTGATATATTTTACCTGATTTTCCGATGCATACTCCGGATATTTGATAACCACAGACTGTCTTCCTGTCGTCACAAATCCGCTGACCTCCGCCGAATAGCGGTCATTCAGCTCTACCTCCAAAAGATATCCGCCTGTGATATCCTCCGGATCATTGGGAATGTTTACCCATTTCTGCGTACCCGCTGCCCAGCCGCTGCTGCCGCCTCTGGAATAAGTGTCCAGCCCGGCGCTGTTGGCATCCTCCGTTGCTCCTTCCAGATCAACAATATCGACTCTCGTTTCATCGATTTCGATTTTTTCCGTCAGCAGATAGGAGCCCATATAATTGCCGTTTATATACAGGTCAATGTTTCTGCTGTCCATGGTAAACGGAATCCCTGTCTCCTCTGCCAGATTGTACACGATTCTGTTTCGAAGCAGAGAACGGTCCGTATAATTTGCAAGCAGGCACCAGCCTTTTCCTTTTCCCATACCAAGCAAATCTGCGGATTTATCAAGTTTAATGTTGTAGGGCTTCTTTGCATAACCCCAGGTTGCATTGCCCCGCCCCTTGATATGCTTCAGACTGCCATTAAAATCAATCGTTTGATCTTCTTTTACAACCGCCATGCTTCCGGCCTCTTTATAATCCTTATTTGCATGAACTGCATTCAGATTACCCGATTCTGTGGCGATAAAAACAGAAGGAATATTGGCTGACTGAAGGACATTCAGCTTTATTGTCCCTCCTTTGGAAAGTGAAATCTGCAGCTCTTTCCCGCTTCCGGATAAATCAAGTATATCGCCGCTTTCCACGACTGTTCCGTCCACTAACACATATCCCTCCGGGGCTCCCTGGGCTGTCTGTCCGTCAAACCATATTATGACGTCACACTGATAGCGGTGCGGCGTGAGAAAAACCTCCGATTCTTCGGGGGTTTTTCTTTGTTTCTGCACCAGTTTTTACTTCTTTGATAGGCTTTTTCAACTTACAGAGTCACTCATTTTTTGTCACGAGTAGGTGACATTTTGTTTTTGCACCAGTTTTGCAAAATTACATTAACATGGAAAAAATAAAAATTGGTGCAAATAAGCATAAGTCGCACGGCTTCAAAAACACTCTACTATATCAGTTATACGTGTTGTTTTACTGTATGAAATAAAATCGCTCAAAGGTCGGTCCGATGCTGTTCTCCAATATGTTTTTCCGTTACATGCCCCACCGCGAATAAAGTTCGCGGCCCCGGATGGCGTATTGAATGTAATGTCTCGAATAACGACCGTTCCATCTTCGCTCAACGAATCAGCGTGCTCTTTCCTTGATTTTCGGATGCTACTTTCGTTTGATGTGATTTTAGGATCTAATATAGACCCCTCAAGAACAACATATTCGCATCCATTTTGAACTCTCATTTTGCCTTCCGCGACTCCATTTGTAAGATAAAATATCTCATCGGTCTCTACAGTATAATTTCCCAGATGAGTATAGCTTTTTGAATGAACGGGGTTGCCCTCACTAGAGCTTGATTCATCTTCTGGAGCATTAATTTCAGCATTTTCATCCATCTCAGCAATTAGCTTCAGATAACGAAAAGCTTCTTCTGGTTTCATATTGAAAAATTCACGATTTTTGCGAATGCGCTTATCTGCTAAATCTGTAAGAATTTTATGGAGGCTAGATTCAATGTAGGAATACTTGCTGCTCTTTACTGTGGCATAGATCTCAAACGGTAGCGGCACGGCAGTATTATCCAGCTCTTTTGAGCGAACATCTACAGGCCTGGAGCTTTTCCCGATTTTAACCCAGTCCTCGCGGAAGCTAGGATTCGTTAAAATATATACATATCCCTTTTCTTGCATGTTTTATTTCCCTCTCGTTTTGCGGTAAGGTATCGAATTGATAGGTTTATTGTATCACGGATAGAATACATGAAAAAAGAGCGGTCATTACTGGCCGCTCATATTTTTGGTATATAGTTTGCCGAGAGATTAGATGGAAATTTTTATCTTTTCACCATTCTTGAACTCAAAGATAAGATTCCGCGGATTTACAAGAACTCGCTCAACGAGAGAATTCCATGTCGCAGAGTCGAATGTTGGCTCCTCATTAAAGGATTCAAGCGCCTCAATAAATCTGGATAATTTTTCGCGAACACCTACGAGGCGAAGTTCCTGTTCTTGAAGTTCTGCGATATTATTCTTCTGCTGCTCAATTTGCTTCGACATCTCTTCGAATCGCTGGCGGTAAACCTGTTGATCTTGGGAGATGTAGGCGTTTTCGCGCACGAGGGCCTGGATTTTAGCCATGTCCTTTGCTAGCGCTGCCTCCGCCTTCTCGCGCTTAGAGCGCATTTTTTCGAGAGTGTCCGCTTCGTCCATCTGTGTTCTACATGCTGAGATATACTTATCTTTGTCTGCTAAAAACTCAGACAATGCTTGAAGGTAGTATTGAACCAGATCGTCCTCAGAAAGAATCGGCGTGGAACAGTTGTTGCTGCCCTGGTAGCGTCGATTGCAATACCATACATCCTTACTATGCTTTTCTTTGGCGTGATAGATTTTATGCCCATAAAATGAACCGCAATCTCCGCAGACCAACTTTGTGCAGAATGGACTGCTATTTCTGAGACCTCGGCGCATTTTAGAACGTCGCTGTAATTCAACCTGTACCAGATTGAAAACATCTTCATCAATGATTGCTTCGTGCGAATTAGTGACGTAATATTGCTTAACTTCACCATTGTTTTTCTTGACTGTTTTTGAGAGATAGTCGAGAGTGTAGGTTTTCTGAAGCAATGCATCGCCCTTGTATTTCTCATTGGAAAGAATGCTCCTGATTGTGCTGACAGACCACACATCCTTACCGCCGGGAGTTTTAATTCCACGCTCAGTAAGTTCTTTTGCAATATTACGGATGGTCATGCCGTCAAGAAACATACGGTAAATATCCCGAACAATCTTGGCCTCTTCCGGCACAACCTCCGGTCGTCCATCCTTGCCTTTGCGGTAGCCGAGAAAATGGCGGTACCCAAACGATACATTGCCGTCTTGCATACTTTTTTGCTTTCCCCAGCGTACATTCTCTGAAATAGAACGACTTTCTTCCTGAGCGAGCGAAGACATGATGGTAAGCATAACTTCACACTGCTTATCTAGGGTATGGATGCCCTCTTTTTCAAAGTAAACTTCGACCTTTAACGCCGAAAGTTCACGGATCGTCTGCAATGCGTCAACCGTGTTACGAGCGAAACGGCTGATTGACTTAGTAAGAATCAAGTTAATTTTACCAGCTTTCGCGTCAGCGATCATGCGGTTGAAACCATCACGCTTTTTAATATTTGTCCCGGTGATGCCTTCATCAGCGTAGATACCGACAAATTCCCACGCAGGATTATTTCGAATATAGTGGTCATAATAATTTACCTGAGCCTCATAGCTGGACTGTTGTTCGTCCTGCTCCGTCGATACACGGGCATAGGCTGCAACTTTCAACTTGGGCGCTTCGGTAGTGTTATCGTAGATGACCTGTGAGCTGATTGGCTCAAGAACGGTCACTCGTTTTTTTGTGCTCATAGGCTACTCCTTTCTAAAGTTTTTTGTCGGGCTGCCTGTTTCATCTCCTCAGTCCAACTGTTGCGACGGGATGAATTGCTCCATGTAACCGTTATCTTGTCTCCGTTTGTCAGGATAAAAGTTAGTTCTTGGTTTTGATAGCAAATAATCTCGGATATGCAACTCCGTAAATCAACGCTATCCAGTGAACACAACCCTAACACATCTTTTGTTTTATCGATCAAAATCGCTTCCGGTATCTGCTTATTATTACAGTATCGCTTACCCTTGGTTGCAAAAGTTGAGCAAAGCCATGCGGGTTTTGCATATTTTGAACTTGCATTGGCGATTCTGCGCCTAAAATGTTTGCCACAGTTTGCGCAAGTCAGCAATCCGGAAAATTGACCTTTGGATGTATGTGTAGCCATCTTTATACAAGACTGCCGACGGGATATTTCTTCCTGAACCTGTTCAAAGACAGTTTTCGAGATAATGGATTCATGACTTTTTTCTACAAGATATTTTCGTCTTTCTCCGTTATTGATAACACGTTTTTTACTACGAAAGTCTTCTGAATAGGTCTTTTGCAGAATCATGTCACCAGTATATTTTTCATTCCGTAGAATCAGATAAATAGCGCCCTCTCGCCATTCTTTTCCTCCACGAACAGTAGGAACATGCAAATCATTTAATTTGTTTGCGATAGCCAGCCTTCCCATGCCAGACAGATAATCCTCAAAGATCATACGAACAATTTCTGCTTCTTCAGGAATAATGGTTAGCTGTCCGTCTTTTAAGTAATAGCCCAGCATGCGGCCAGTATTTGGTCGTCCTTGCTCAAACATCTTTTGGATCCGCCATTTTTGGTTCTCGCTGGCGGATCTGGATTCTTCTTCGGCATACATTGCAAGCAAGGTCAGCATAAGCTCACCATTCTTGCTGATGCTATGCATATTTTCTTTTTCGAAGAATACGTCAATCTCCAACAATTTTAACTCTCGGATAGTATCCAGAAGCACTACTGTATTTCGAGCGAAGCGGGTAATTGATTTAGTGATTACCAGATCAATTTTTCCCTTCCGACAATCCTCCAGCAAACGCATAAACTCGGGACGGGTGTCTTTCGTACCTGTAATACCTTCATCGGCATATACTCCGGCAAATTCCCAGCCAACATGATTGCTGATATATTCGTTGTAATAGCTGATTTGCGAAGATAGCGAGTGAATTGCGGCATCCTTATCCGAAGAAACCCTCGCATAAGCCGCAACTCGCTTGATTCCGATATCCGGTAGTTTTGTTGCGCTAATCTCTTTAATCTGCATAAAATCCACCTCCTACAGACATTCATCACTCTCTTCGGTGAAAATGTCGAGTCTAAAAAGCAAATATTTAATTACTTTTTTCGCCTATCGGCTTTCCACCACTCAATGCGGCACTTATCCGAGCAGAAGCTTTTCCTTTGCCCAGCCGTATTGTCTAGCGGTCGACCACAGTGCTTACATAGATTCGGCAATGCTTTTTCAGCCTTTGTTTTTCGTTTCCCAAATGCTTCATAGCCATTTCTGCGACAAATCGATTTCACCGTATTAGGTGAAAGATGTAGCGTTCTTCCTATAAAAGCATAGGAGTAATTTTCTTTTCTGAGAGAAGCAATTCTCTGCTTTAGATCCGAGCGCATAGGCGCCTCCTTCCTGTTAATGTGCGATAGTTTTAACTATAGAATTGCCAGCCCACTGGGGGCTGGCGTGTAAGTGGGTATAGCCCTAAATTTTGCGGATTATATCCTCGCCATAAGCAACGCCGAGGCCGGAGCCGCAGTCCCAGTTGACAAAGATTGTTCCGATATCGTCAACGAACTGCACAGTTCCTTGTTCTCCGGGCGTTAGCTTCGTAAATGGATCGCTCATAGAAACGAGTTCTATGCGTGTCCCGGCTGGATATGTTTTTCGTAGTCTTTCAACCGTTTGTTTATTCGGAAATCCCTGCATCAGCTTCACCTCCTTCGATACTTGCCTGATTGATTGTGACTTCCGGTGCTTCAATTTCGGTTCTGATTTTATGGGCATCATGTCTTGCTTTCGCCTCCTCGGTTCGCCAACCGCTGTTTCCAGACAGGTTGCGAAGCAGGAATTTACGGGCAAAGGCATATTCTGGCCCTTTGAAGTTCAGAGATACGAGAAAGAGTCGCATCGTAAATTTGTCGTTATCTGACGGACTTTCCGTAGCCGTAACGCGAGTGAGCATTTTAGCTCTCTTCGCAATACCGGATACAAGCTGCATGTAGGCTTTCGCCTCTCCATCGATGCCATGGTCAGTAAACCACGGGAAGCAGATTTTATTCTCTTTGCGCTCAATGGACAGATTGTCTGTTTCGAGCGCTTTCTTGAGAACCGTTGCTTTACTGGCAACAATCGCTCTGACTCTGCCAAGCTCAGCTTCATCAAGATAGGAGCCCGGCAACTCAATCACGATTTTCTTTGGCTCGGTCGCTTCCGGAATAGAAGCTTCCTCTGATTGCTCGTCTGTGACTTCTTTCGCAGCTTCCGCTGATTCAAAACTGCCTTCCGGCAAAGCGGGTTCTTCCAGCTCCTTTGCGAGATCTTCAGGTGCTTCGTTGGAAGTGTCGGAATTCTCAGTTGCGCTGATTTTGTCTTCATTAACAACGGTTTCGTCTAAAATATCTTCAGATTCTTCGACGGTCGCATCCACGGCATCGGATACATTTTCCTCAGTCGGATCTTCTGCTCCGGGAGAAGACTCTTCCAATACAGGTGCGCCGTCGATTTCTTCCGTAGACTCATCCAGAGCTCTCTCAAAGCCATGCCAGGTAAGTTTCTTGACAATAGCTTCGATTTCTTCTTCGGTCATGTCGTCCGGAAATTCAATATCTCCGGCACGATTCACAATGCACGCTCCAACCTCATAACCATAACTCGGAGCTCTGAGATATTTGGACTCACATCCGATAACCTCAGACAATGCGTTTACGAGTTGCTTTCTCTGTTCGCCAGATGCGGCGTATTTCATAGTCGTCATAATAGAGACCTCCTTTAATTGTGTCGGGTTAACAAGATACAGAGAGCCATTTCAGCTTCCTTTGTGGTTGGGTGAATATCCCAGCCACGGTCATAGTTAGCGACAATTTTTCCGTTTTGCTTTAACTGCAATTTTGAGATTTTGCCGTGATTGATTCCGAATTTGCTCGGCTCATCATATACCTTTAAGGTGTAGTGAACCGCTATGTATTCTTTTTCAGCCTCTTTCTTTACCGGAATACCAATAGTTCCTTCTTGCCACATAATTTGTTTCTCCTTTACATATTCATCGCTCTTAATCATTTTGTTCGCAAGTGGAATCATCAGGATTCTTCAGCGTGGCCTGCGAGATAGTATGAGTGCCTCGGCGATAAATATATGCGCTATCGCTGAGCTGCTCTTGCGGTAATACAACAGTCCGATTCACATCCCGTACAATTTCAATGATTCTTGCAGGCTGTACGAGAGAAAGCGGGAAGATGAGAACCTCGTGAATGCTTGACGGTGCAATACAGAGGTCATCCTCTATCTGCGCCGCAAGATTCTCAAGATATGTCTCATACATCAGAATGGAAGCTCCGAGTATGCGTTCAGGATTTGTCCCAACATACATCGGACAAAATGCGTTGCTTGAGATCTCCGTTCCGGTAATCTCAGATATGGCATCTTCCATAAGCATGATATTGTACCCGGCTTTCTTGCAGTTCTCATTGGCAGCTTCCATGATCTCATTGAGCTTAATGTCTAATGAAACTATATCTACTGCATCAATAATCTTGTACCTAATTCGATATGGATTAGAAGTGTCAACTATAGCGAATACAACTGCCATATCTAGAAATTCAGCGGAGAACGCATTGTCTTGCAGTGATTTGGGATCGAGCAATGCGTATCTGACATTTGCAAGAACTACATCCTTGGTGTAGGTTCTGTCATCGTTAAAATCTAACATCATAGAAATATCCCCCTTTCTACGCTTTTCGGCTACATTTCGCCGTCATCATTTTCAAGCCCCGGTGCGATGCCTGTCATGATGAAGTTACTGTACTCTTTACGGTTATCCATCAGGTAAACAACCAGTTCATAGTATCCTTCGTGGTTTGCGATATACTGAACTGCGTTTACGTCAAACATATTGGTTTCTCCGGTATCCCGGACAGCCAGAATTTGTTCCTTAATGGTTTGCGTCATCATTGTAATGTCCTCCTATCTCAAAGATTTGGATTTGTGCAGTTACTCCTGCAGGTTACGGTGTTTTCTCAGAACTGTCTGAGACTACGATGTTAAGGTGCGTCCGAAGTAATTCCGGATTTTAGAGAATGATATATCCACGAATCTTAACCTCCTTTCGGTGTGGCTATATACCTTTAATGTGCTGTCGTTTATTCTTTGGAAAGCGGCAAGAATAGATAACCAAACGACCTGAGCTATCTTCTCTTAATGCCGTAATTGCTACGACATACCGTTTTCCTCAAAGTTAAAATGTAATGTGTGGTTCATAAGTTTCCTTTACTGATATGTTGTTATTTTCGAAGACCTGAAGTATGCAAGCCGGAGACAAACGTCTCAATTCGCGAAAATCCTATTTTGATTCCGACTCCTTATCTTTACTGTCCTGAAATTGAATAATACTTTTATAGCAACACTCCAGCTTATCTATAAGCTCTCGGAGCTGTTCCGCTGTGCCGATCAGCGAGATGTCGTAACTATGCATATCTATAACTGCTTGGTTAAAGTGTTGCAAGCGTGCTCCAGCTCGCTGATGGCGTCGCGATGTTCGTCATATAGACTGACGAGTGTGTGGTAATCCATATTGATCCTTTCGTTAAAGTTAATAGTCTAAAATAGATAGGTTTTCGTTTGCTGATTATGTTTGCCCGACTTGCACGCTTCAGGCCTCCGGCGACTTTAAGAATGTTCTACTATGAGCTAGTCTGTTTTTGGGGGTGTATAAGGTACTTAGCCGGAAACGCCGGCTAATCCGTTTTTGATCAAGCGTAATTGCATTTTTGCCAAAGGCCTGGGGTATGCAAGCCGAGAGCATCTTTTGCATAGATTACAAAAGGCTCTAATGTTTTGTTTTTGCTGTGTTTGTTTTAAAAGGTGCTTGCTACATACAAAGCTGCGTAAATTCTTGAATGAAACAGGCTAAGTCTTCTTTGATGGGCTTCGTATCCATATTGAGTATTTCTGCATCTTCCAATATTCTCTTGGCTTGGATGTAGCAGATGGCAAGGCATTCTGAAATAGAGTTGTATTTGCTTTTAATTTCTTCTTCGGTGAGAGTTTTTCGCGTCATTCTTCATCCACCCCGTATTCGCCGCTATTCAGATCTTTTTCATCGAGAATCAAGACATAGATGAGATCTACGACATATGGACGGATGGTTCTTTTGATTTCAGCGATATCTTCCTTAGAATCAGCTAAGAGCGTTCTGAGCGAACAGATTGCCTTATAGTCAAACTCCAAACAATTCGTGATGTTTCGGAGCAGTCTTTTGTAGTCGCCCTTAAATTCTGCTAAGCCTTTTTCAATCTCTTCTTGGCTTGGTCTTTGTATCATGTAATTCCTTTCGTTAAAATTAGTAAAAACAGTCATCTGGCCTTTTTCGTCTCAGCGAGATGCCTCGACTTGCATGCCGCAGGCCTTTGACATCTCTGCCAGAGGATAACCACTAGCAGAGATCTTTTGCGTCAAAGCCTTGCCGGATCAGGCGTTCAAATTCATCTGCCGTAATGACAATGAACAATTTGCCACCCTTCGGATACGCCTCTTGGATGGCGGAGCGGAGTCGTTCCTTGCGTCCTGCATCCAGCACTAACCATACAACTACCGGAAATACACCGAATTGCTTCTGCTCCAATCCAGAACGATAGTAGTCGCGATAGCGATCACATTTTCCGATAATAGTTGATGGTGATTCTGTGCTTAAATCAATCTCAATAAACCACCTGTCCTCGTAGCCATCGCTTTTCGTGGCTACGAACAGATCTGGCTTTAATGAGACGATTTTGCCGTGCTGGGTATATGGTCGCCAGCAATCCGGTTCCCAGTCAGCGGTAAGTAATGTCAGCCCCGGAGTCCTGCGACAAATCTCTACAAGCTGAACATAACATTCTGATACAGCCAGAGAGTGCCGTAGAAACATGCGTGAGGGTTCTAAATAGCGTCTTCGCGAATATTGCTCAGAACTTCCTATTGCCAGGAAACGCTCTCCAGCTTCTGTGAGATGCCAGATCAGAGAACCTGATCCGGCACGAGTGCCACCAATCCTTCGCTCGAGCGTGTTTACAAGACCATAATCTTTCAGCTTACGAAGCTCTCTGGCGGCGGCTCGCCTAGCAGCCTTCTGCGTAGATGCATTGATTATATATAGACGCTGGATCTGCCCGGTAAGCAGAAACTTGCACTTTTTTAGAGATGCAAGAATCTCTCGGTCGCGTGTTGATAGCTCCTCGTTGTATTTTTCCAGTTGGTTTCTTCCGACTCTGACTCCTATGGGGATCACCTCCTCGCCGGGGGAATAGGCTACCGCTACATGGCGGTAGGGGTCGCTTCCCTTAAACGGTTCTTGTGCCGATATGTCGGGAGAATCATCGGCATATTCATCGCTGCGAAAGGTCGGGCGGTTCGTCTTCATATTTTCCTCCGACCGATGACAGAATCATCAAGATCTGGACCGATCAGGCTCGGGGCTTCCTCAAATAGTTTGAGATATTCTGCCTCAACCTCACCACTGGATCGACCATAGCGAGTTTGACTTCGTGCCTTAATTTCTGCCGCAGTATGGAGTGCCGGTGGAGCGGGGATTGTCTTGCCCTGTATCCAGCCAGTCTGTCTACCACCCGACATAAAATTTGTATAGATTTGATATCTTGGCAACAGCATGAAATCCAACGCTTCCAATCCAGGAGCCATCGTAGCAATTTCTCTGGCATCACTGGCATTCAGTCCAAAGATGATCTTGTTCCTTGCATTGGCATCAATACCGGCACGAATCTCGTAGGGGAGCTGTGCGCGATATTGATGCGCCATTGTAATTCCCACGCCCAGACCTCTGGCTTGTGCTAAAGCATCGGATAAATCCGTAGGCAAGGTCAGGTAATCTTGCAGCTCGTCGATATACAGGGAGACCAAATGGCGGCGTTCCGGCGCGACGTTCGCCCGAGAAAGGGCTAATGTCCAGGTAAGGCCTACCACTAGGCTGCCCAGCAGTCTGGCGCTTTCTGCGCCCACTGTGCCGCGATTCAAGGGGACAAGGACAATCTTACGTTGGGAGAACAAATCTGTTAGCTGAAACTTGGGATGGCTCTGTCCTAAGATGCCTCGTAGTCCCGGTCGAAACAGGAACTGGCGCATTTTGTTAAGCACCGGCGCAACCCATTGCTCACGCTCGGCGGGACGGAGGTTATCAAAAGTGTCCCAAAACGGTTTGAGCGTAATTTTATCTTTGACGTCCTTTGTGATCTTATGGCGGAAGTTCTCATCTGTCAGAAGCGGTGGCAGCCAGAGCAGTGATGCGCCGTCCGTCTCAACCAAGGTTAATAGTGCCGCACTCAGTACATCCTGACTTCGAACACCCCAGCTATCTGAGAAAATCTCCTTAAAGACCGCTAAGATAGCATCTGCCATAAGTGTGGGGTTGCCCGGCAAAGCCAAGGGATTGAAACCTACAGGGTTATCGTCGGAAGGGTCAATCACAACGACATCATCTGCACGGGAGGCTGGAATGCGTTCAAGGATACTTGTAACCAAGTCTGCCTTTGGGTCAATCACTAATACACTGCGCCCAGCGTAAATGTCAGATAATACCAGATTCAAAATCACTGTTGTCTTGCCTACACCACTTGGGCCTACAAGCCATGTGTGCATGAGGCTATCGTCAGGAGAAATACTAAGTTTCTGACCGTTTGCTGGATTTAGAGTTACTCCAAAAGAACGGCTATTAAACCTGTTTGTCGGTTCCCTATACCACGTCGGTGGGTACATTGCTCGAGGATGGACGCCAGACATTCCTGGTAGTTCCTCATCGCCAGATGGTAGCATTAGAAATCCCGCAAGTTCTTTAACGGATAACCTCAGCGGAAAATGCCATGGCACATGGGCAGTATTCAGCTTCGCGGGTTTATCAAAATCATCATAGATTCTGACGCCAGCCGCTTCCAGAGTGCGTAATGCGCTCAGGACGCAGTTAATACGATATTTTGCACTTGCACCAGAAACGCCGATGCGAACAATAGCTTGAAAGGTATGTTGCTCTGCTTTCTCCTTGATGGATTTTCGAGTTTCGGTGGAGGCCTGAGATACATTTCCAAGCACTGCCTGTAGCCATCCGGCATTTGGATCGGGAAGATTCTTCGGAATTGTGCTGGGCGGATAGGCTGCACCGAGAATGATCTGTAAAACCGCTTCCTCGCCACGGGCTGTGGCAGCCATAGCCGCCAGCCCTGCTCGAATTGTAGATTCGGCGATATCTGTACGAAGCGATAAGCTCGGATGAGATACTTTTATTTGCCTTACCGTATCAACTGCCTTACGGTTATGTTCGTCAACCGGATAGAATTCAATCTCTCCATGTACTTGGAGTGCTTCGGTGATTTTGTGGATACTTGCCGAGTCCGCTCCAAGAAGATGCCTAACAAATCCATCTCTTGCACGGATCTCCCAGATGACTGCTCCCCGGGAGGATACGGTAGCCAGGTGTGCCAGCATCTCATGGACCTGTTCCAGTTTGAATGAGCGCCGCCAGACGAACTCTTTCCAGCATATGGTTTCTATTTGATGCCTGGTCATAGCTCGCCCTCCTTTCTTACCATTGTCCTCCATGACGGTTCTTCCAGACACGAAAAGCAACATAAATTCCAATGCCAATGGCGGCGAGGAGTACGAGTACCCACCAGATTTCCATGATGATACATACAGTCCAGCGGAGTACAATCGCAGCAATGAAGAGGGCAAATGCCCATTTGAGAATTCTGGCAATAAGGCTTTCTGGTGAATTCATACATGATCAGACCTCCTCACGTTCTTTTGCTTTATCGCTGTATTCCGGTACGGGGTAGCCGGGAATCATAACATCGGATGCAATTTCGTTGCCCCATGCATCCCAGTTTGGCTGTGGTCTTCTGGCAAACAGTTCCAAATACGGGCCGGGAGATACGCGCTCAATAATGGGGTACATTTCCTCCGGCTTATGGGAATGATCCTGAAGTGGCGCAAAGAGCCAGTTTGGCTGAGCTTTAAACTTCACAGGAGCTTTTCCACGTGTTCCAAACAGAACCGTTTCGCTTGCATTTCTCAGGTAGTTTCCTAACCCGAGACGGGGGTTAATCCAGTAAAAGGGGTCGCGATATTTAAACCCCCAGGCTTTCATGACGTCTAATCCCTCTTGGAGCAACCCATTTGGAATCCACAGCCATAGATGTGCATTTTCTTCCGCTAGATCGGCGACGGGCATATTTTTAATATCTTCTAAAGACATGAGTTGATAATGCATGACAGCTCCTCGCTTCCCTTTTTGATTAATACTCCAAGGCGGATCGGCAAGGATGGTGGAATATTTTTTCGTAGGCATGATAGTTTTCCTTTCCGGGCGGTCACAGCGACCGCCCAATCGATTTGTTAATGTGCCAGGCTTTGTCGGCCTTTGCAGTGAGTAAACCACAAAAGCAGGTTGACAAAAAGTCAATTTTGTTTTCACTTTTGTAGCGATGCGACACCCGCTAACAGAGGTGAAAATGCATTTTGTGGTATATAAAAAACGATGTTGTAATATTTGCGCAAGTGCTTGAAATATGTTGTTCTACGGTATTATCTCGCGCGATTTTCAGCAATCATCTGCGGTTCTTCCAGAGTACCCTCCAGCCGATAGGTTCGGTTTTCTACGACTTCTGCTCTTGCGAATACAGGAGCTAAGTAGCCTTCAATCACTGACTTGAATGAGCGCACCGTCAGGCTGTCGCCGGACATAGCTGCATCAATAAGGCCTTGCATGATACTAGGCGAAACGTAGGAGATGGCGTGAGAATACTCGAAGCCCATCTCAATGATCTGTTTTGCCAGAATACGCGTTTTTGCCTTGGCGGAAAGGGGCTTAAAATTAACAAAGCACTGAAATCTGGAGGCAATCTCTCTAAGTACCCCTACGCCAACAAATGCTTTTCGTGCCGCCTCATTCTCCCGATAGATACGCATAGGCAAGGATTCGTCTGATATAGAAGATGCCTGTTCATCCCGGTAGCTAACACTTACTTCATTTTCCTCCAGATGAATATCCTCAACGTCATCGGATACGGCAAAGCCAATCTTTCGCTTGGCGGGTTGGCTAGAGCTGAGATCGTAATTGGAAGTAAAGAAGAAAATACAATGTTTAAAGTCGAACTCCCTTGAACCATCGCTGAGTGCTTTTCGGGATGCACAGCGGCCTTCGTCCAAAATGGCCATAAAGGTTTTCAGAACCTCTGGGTGTGCCTTATCCAGCTCATCAAAAATAAAGACGGTATAGGGGTTTCGGGCAACCACTTCAAAAACAGCTTCATCTTCATAGCCGACATATCCAGCAGGAGCACCGATAAGCCGATAGACTGAAAAGGCTTCCGTGAAGTTATTGAGATCCGTCCAGGACACGGCATATTCCTGCCCACAATCTTTTGAGAGAATCTTGACCAATGCTTTTGCTGCCTCTGATTTACCAACACCGGGCGGCCCGGATGCCAGAATAGAAACAGGCTTGGTCGGATTCTTCTTGGCAAGGTGCTGCGCCACAATATAGGCGATTGCTTCGGTGGAATCGTCCTGGCCGATCACCATCTTTTGCAGACGTTCCTTTAGATGTTCAAAACTCGGTATCTTTGACTCGGATTGTTCCGGCACGGAAATAGCGTTCCAGTCCGTAACAGACGTTATATCTGTTTGCGATTCCAGCTCTTCATCGACTTCTAATTGCGGAGACTGCCCTGATGGTGAAGTATTTAATGATGGGGCGGGAGAGACATTGTCTCCCTCCCCAAGTAAACGAAGTCCATGTTCGAAGGTATTCCAACAGTCGAATTTCAGTGCATGGATATCCGACAGTGCCTTTATTAATAGGTTTCCTCCCGAGTATGCAAAATATGGTTCTGTAAATATACCGTAAGTATCTTTGGTTGGCTTACAGAATCTCAATATCAGCTCTCGCGGAGAACAGCTTTCCGTCAGGCGGCACTCATAGTCATAAGTGGTGCCAATTGGCTCATTATCCAGCGCATCTAAATCATTTTTCAAATTCGTAAGATCTGCATCCTTGAAAATGCTAAGCTCGATCAATTAAATCACCTCCCGAATTATGTATCGAGACTATGACTACATATAGGACAACCAGACAAAGGTTTTACTGGAACCCAAAGCGGTTCGCCGAAGAAAGAGAACTCTTTATGCATCGCGGTATCCATGAAATCCAAACCATAGTTTTTACCTGCATTTGGGGCGAGACGTAAAAGTACGAGATTTCGATCGGCCACCTCATCCAGCATATTCGTATATCGATTATTCCCTTTGTGGTGCAACAGGAGCATCAGAATTATCTGTACCTCAAGGGCATTTGTTTGTAGAATAGATGGATAAATTGTCCCTTCGGATGTTACGGTATTTTTATATCCTTTTGCGTATTCCTCATATCTATTATGCAGGATGCACTTAGGGCAAGTCTTAGTGACGCCGGGGTAATAGAAAGTAATCTCAGAAGCCAACCCGTCAGCATACATCTGCGGAGCCATATACGGAACACCTAGTTTTAATGCAAGGTTTAGGATTGCATCCTGAGCAGAAAAATCATCTGTACTTGCTACTATGAGAACCTTGCTCGGATCTTTGAATGTGTTCTCCGGAAGCATTTCGACGAATTCTTCGATAGTAGTATCTTTAGCAATAGCCCTCCAATGAATATCTACTTTCGCTTTTGGATTAACATTGAGAATCTTATTGGCGAGTGCTTTTACTTTTGCTTGTCCCGAGTCGGCTATATAGGAACGCTGAGTCAAGACATTACGAGGCTCACAGACATCGGGGTCTATAAGGATAAAATTACCTACACCGCATCTCGCCATCGCTTCCGTAGCCCCAGCAGAACCACCGCAGCCAATTTGGATGATAGTAGATTCCTGAAGCTCATCGACGGGAACCGTGTTCTGAATTCTAGAAAATAAGTTAGATGGAGCCTGCGGTTGATTTCCGGGTAAAATATTAACCTCGCGAGGTTCGCCGGTAAATTTTATATCACGATCCAATGTGTACCAAAAAATAGTACATCCGCCATCGTACCGAGGGTTCAAGATTACGATTGGAAGCTCGATACTATCCATGTCTAAGGCTTCCATAATCCTATCGGCATATTCAATGTCAGCGTCGGATAGCTGAGAGTAAGCGCCTGGGTGCGAATGTGCAAATCCGCAGAATGCAATGTCTTTTTCGTACCACTCCCGAATTTTTTTATTACAGACTTCAATATCTGGTTCGCAGCTGGTTTGTGTCGATTTTGATTTATCAACGAAAAATACAGTATCTATATGCTTTCCATCCGACGAACCAAGCATGACGAGCTGTTCGGGCTGCTTGCACGCGATAGACTTTTGAATCTCATTGAGTAATTCCTTTGTAGGAACTAACGATTGTTCTTTTTTCGTAAACTTCATAGTGGTTTTCTCCTTTTTGTTTTGTTAGATTTTTACGGATACATTTGCGTTGGGCGCTTATTGATAAGAGTGCGCATAAAAGTCGAAGTCGAAAGGGCCTTCTATATACCTGGTTGTGCAATCAGCCCAAACAGAAGCAATGGTCAATGCATCTTCAAAACTTGTAATTTCTCCCTCCCAGCATATATATCTGAATGATTCGTCTTCGTTTTTCAGCCAATGCGCACTGTGGCAGTCGCTTGGCCTCGTGTCATAATCAATATCCGAGATAATGTAGATACACCATGACTCTTCGTCATCTCCATAATCGAAAAATACGAATTCATAAGTCATAAGGTCGTCTATATCCCGGTACTTTAGCCTTACGTGTTCTCCATACATTCTTTGCACCTTCTTTCGGTTGAAGATTGCGAAGAGCCCGAAGGCTCTTCGCCAAAAGATGTGGGGTTAAGAGTTCCTGAAGGTCCCTGGGGGCAATGAACGCGTAAAATCAGCATCCTGACTTTCGCTGCTACCACCTTTGGATCCGGCATTAACTCTAGAGATGATGTCATCTCTTGATTCCATAGGTTTTCCCTCCTTTCTGGATTGAAGAAAAGCGAGAAATGTTTTATAATATAGGGAACAATGTGTTCTTGCTTTTCTTGATGATTTCATTATAGAGACAAAAACCTGTTCCCGATATTGTGGGAAAGTTGCGAAATTGTAGTGACGAAAAATATGCCTGCCCGCAGGAATCGCGAACAGGCATATGATGAGAAGTGGGGGTGAACTCTATGGATAAGATTCCTTTTTGCTTTCCGGTATTCTATCACGGTTTAATTGCCGGGCATATACACTATAATCAAGCGGATGCGCTTAATATATTAATTTATGGAACACCTGAAGATGAAGATAACGCTTGGCGATCCAAGAACCGTCAAGCGTCCAACAAATATATTAGCGGAGCAGAATGTATTCCGCTTGAATGCCGTAAAGAAATATTTGAATTACCGGACAAGGATCTCCTTGCTCGTATCCAGAAACTGAAAATACAAAACATTAAAACCACTGTATCTGCTTTTCATGAGTTTCTAAAAAATAGAACTCAAGCCAGCGAAGAAACAATCTATTCCTTGGAGAGTAGTGTGCGAGAATCAGAAGATCCATACCAGTATTATGTAGTCGCTCTACGAGAGGCATTGTCTTTTACGAAAGTTTCAAAAGAATATATTACTACACAGCTTAAGAACGAATTACATAATCTGCATAAAAATAGTGACATACCGGATTTATTCCAGTTACAGAAAGAAACTCATAAACAAGGCATAACATCAATTTCCATGACGCCCGATAAGACCTTTTTGAGTAAGATAATTGGGCGGGACGAAATTGTGCAATCTATCTGCGACAAGCTAAAAAAGGAACGGAAACACATACAGCTACGCGGTATGGGCGGTATCGGAAAATCTGAAATTCTTCGTAAAGTTTATAGCTGGTTTCTCGAAAACCCCGGAGAGCACTTCTATGCCCACATAGCATACCTTTACTACTCAGGAAAATTCAGATCAGACCTCGATAGCGCAATTGACTACCCTGGGAAAGAAACCAGCGCCAATCCCATTGAATATCTGAAACATTTGGCAAACACATCTAAGGTTCTGCTGTTTATTGACGATGTCCGAAATCAGGAAGCAGATAAAAGTGAAATCTATGAGGAGGACGCTTCATTTGAAGAAATAGTTGGATCGAATATTTCCATCTTATTTGCCTCGCGCATTATGCGCATGGATTTTTCTCTTATAAGCGTAAAACCGCTCCCCATAGAATCGTGCGTTGATATTTTCTTGCGGGAATACAGCGCTAATATGGATGACGATATCATGACAGCAGATGATACTGAATGTTGTGTTGCCGAAGCCTTAACCGCAGATGACAAAGAGAAACTCATCCAAATAATTGATGGACGCGCCGGATGCAATACGTTGGTTATCAATCGCCTGGGCGCATTGACGCGAGACTACGGTTGGACGATTACGCAATTAGAAAAAGAGCTTATTGATAGAAACTTTAATATTCGACAGGGCCTGTCTGAGAGCAATGCAGAGTATATTGATGAGCGAACACTGCAAGATGAGCTAAATAAGCTCTATGACTATAACGAGATTAAGAATGCCGCAGAGCGCAGTATCTTAGAGGGCTTCACGCTATTAGCGGATGTTCCCACGGATATCGCTACCTGCACCAAATGGTTTAGCCGAGATGCCGAAATTGACGAGGATCGCTGTCGCATTGCGCTAATGCGCTTAATGCGCCGTAGTTGGCTACTGAGCGCAAAATCAAAACACGCTGAAGCCATCGTTGATAATTATTCTATGCATAACATTGTACGTGCGGCCATAAAAGCCCAAGTTGAAGTAGATAGAGAGGAGCATCAGGATTTAGTGATGAAAGTTTGGACGAATTTGACAATGGAAGTACGGAAGAAAGATGAGAGCGAACCGAAATGGACGGGTAAAGTATACGCAGTGCCGGGCGAATGTGTTCGTTTCCGCATTGGCATCAGGAATATGAGTTCGGAGATATTTAGAAATCTGACCCTCCGCGATATTTTACCAACCGGCTTATCCTATATAAACGGAAGTACTAGGATATACAATGCGAAACACCCCCAAGGGGTAACACTTAGCGATAATATCATCACAGATATGGGCGTTAATATTGGCGACTATGCCCCGGGTGCTAATGCGTGGATTTATTTCGATACGGTCACTCCCGAGATGGCGAGCAACGAAAACATAATATATAGAAATATAATTCAGGCGTGCGGCGGCTATGGCTCAAAGGAGAAGTCAGCGGATGTCATAGTGGATGCCTGCGAGGCCTAAAAATCTGAGTTTCACTCAACGCATTTTGGTTTCAAAAGAATAATTCCTTCCCATGGTTACGAAAAATCCTCAGCACCGTTGTGGGCGCTGAGGATTTTTTGTTTTTATTCTATATCAGTGAATCGAATTAGAACAGGACTGCAACAGAAAAGACCGCATTGCTACGGCCTTTTCTTTCCAGTTTTTGTCAGTATCTATGCGATTTTATATAAGTTTGTTACCGCATTTAGAACAGAATTTAGCGTCTGGAATTACTTTTGTTCCACAGGCTGGGCAGAAATTCAGCTTTTTCTCCGGCTTCTTGTCATTACCGCCCGAAGGCTGTACATTATTTTCTGCCGGCTGATTTGCATTCTGCCCTTCCTTGTCAACTTGACTCTGTTCACTCATCTGTCTTTGTTCTTCATACGCCTCTAAGTATTTCATGTTCCTGTACTGGGCACCATATGAAGCAAAGTAGAAATCAGGGAACGATATCATGCTGAGTTTTGAAGGATCGTCGCTTTTCGCTATTATTTTCTTTCCACCTAATACGTCCGCATTAAAATCAGCAGAATCCTGATCCTTTTCGTCGGTCATGGATGCACGGATTCTGGCTGCCTTTTTGAGAATCATATTTGCAAGGGTCTCCGCATCTGCATCCTTTGTATTGACATAGAGATCCACCAACCATACGGTATTTTGGTGATCCTTGTATGTTATTCTCAACGTTTCGTTGTCCAAAAACTTGACCTTATGATCATAGCCTATGGATACGATCCATTCATATCGGATGTGTCCCGCATGCGCCTTTTCCTGTCTGAGTACGGCTCGTATTCCGCGTTCTGCATATGTAAGGGCACTTGCTATCATCATAGTAGAAAGATCTCCAATGCCGATCCATCCTGCGCTTCTGTCCTTATTATACTTAGGATTGATCACAGCGATTCTATCATCTGTGACATAAAGGACATAATCACCGCAGGCTGGATCTGATATTGCTTTTGTGAATTGCTTTTCCCCTTTTTTACGCATTGAAACGGAAAGACCGGTCATTCTGATGCGCAGCACTTCACCATCTTCCGGCTCTAAGCAAAGGGTCTTATCCTCGTTGATGTTTGCGAAAATATATGGGTGAGACGGTTCCGCGCTGTTTGCCAAAAATAAAAACGGATACTCATCCACTGTCGGAAATTTTTTTCTAAGTTCTTCCTTTTCGCGGGCTTTATTCGCCTCTTCCTCTTCTAGCGATATCTGTCCGGCTGCAGTTCTTCGTTCATTCTCCGCAAGGCGTTCCTGCTTTTCCTTCGCCTCGGCCTCTTCATTCTTCACTTGCGACTCAACGATTTCGGATCTCTTCTTTTTCAAAAGCGGATTCTCATCCGCAGCAGGCGCTTCTGAACCGCCTCGCACATCAATTCCCATAGAACGCAGTACATCGGCAAGATAACAGTCCTTCAGATTTTGTTTTCTAATCTCTTCGCTCGGAGCAAGCGAATGATAACCCACAGTTTCCCATTCTTCGGGCCGCGCCATCGGCTGCTTGCATTTCCTATCTGTTGGAATTTCTCGTAACCATGTATAAGGATCGATTTCACATAATAGTTTTTCAAACGCTGTAAAAACAAGATTCATTTCCTTGCCGTAGAAGATCGGCTCTTTCAGCATATATACCTTCCATTGATCAAAGTAAAGCACGAATCGCACACAGCCCGATTCCTCCGCGGCAATCTTGATGGAATAAAAAGCGGCTCCGGAAACAGAAATGGTCATTGTGTTTTCTTGGAAAAATCTGCAATCTGCATGTGCTTTTTTTAATTCACCCAGCAATGCTTTGTAATGGTTCAAAATTTGCGCTGCGCTATCTGCTCGCAACGTATATTCATACGCTTTCTCACAGTAAAATTTCTCTCTTTCCGCTGCCTGCTGATTGGCTAAAAGCTTTCTATTTGTATACATGTTATCTCCTCCCGCATTTTGTTATTTTTTAAATTCGGTTCCACCGATGTTAATCACCTTTCCCGACTGCGAAAAGGATTGCTCCCAGGTGTATTCCTGACCAAGCAGGTTATATGTGATGATGATTTGATCACCGTCGATCTGATATGTGCCGCTGGCATTGATACCAAAAGCAGACATGGTCACCTGGTCTCCGTCAAAGGTAAACGATTGGGAAATAAGACCTTGAGAGTGATATGTGCCATTGAGCTTTGAGCCTCCGCAGGCAGTCAGCATCGTGACACATAGGATGACAGTCAACAGTACGGATAATAGCCGCAGGTTTCTTTTTGTTTGCATAAAATGTCCTCCTGATTTATATCATAAATTCTTTTGTTTCTCATATATAAGCAAATGACGTGTCCAATTATCATACCGGATCATTTTTCAGTCTCGCACCACATTTCGTGCAAAACATGGCACGGCTATTCATAGCAGCGCCGCACTGTGTACAGAAAACCGTTTCCCGGGCAGAAGACGGAGTTTGTGCTGCCTCCGATATGGCGGAAGGCTGCTCCTGCGGCGGTGTACTTGTCTGCGGCTGCACGGACGAATAATACGGCATCTGTGGATTGATGGGGCTTGTACTTCCATTGACACCCTGCACAAAGGCTTGATTTTGTTGGGCATTCTTTCGATAAAGCATGAAAACCGGTATGGCAAAAACGACAATAAATCCAATCCATGCCAAACCGTACAGGGCAAGCTTAAAGCTTGTCCGCAGAGCGAGCAGGACATATATGACCTCGTATGCGCCAAGCACACAGGAGATGACAAAGAAAACAAGCCGCAGCGTGTTTTTACTTTCATCCTTTTTCAATGCTAACACCCAAGCCATGGCAACCAAAGCATACAACACCAGATTTACAATTACCCGTTCCGCTCCGCGCCAGCCGGAAAAATAATATCCTCCGTAATTGATAATCTGCTGAATTGCAGTAATCAGGCTGCCAACACTAAACAAGGAATATGTAAAAGCCATGGCGAAGGATTCTATCTTCACCTTCTTTACGCACATCCAAAGCTGCAAGAGTCCCGCAAGCGCACACATCCAGATATACATCTGGCCATTGAGATTGATCAGTAAAAATAGAGAACTGACGGCGGATATGATTGCCAGGACGCACTGAAGCTGATTCAGCTTCCAGCTTTTTACAAGCCGGACGATGTAGCTCACCACAGAGTGAAGGCTGCCGCCCATCAACTCTTCCGTCTCGGCAGCAGCAGGACTGTATTTTGTGTCGTTCATAAGTAAATCCTCCTTGTTTTTTATATTTCCCTATCATGATTCGACGGGAATCTCTTCATATGTACGCTCAACTTTATAGTCTTCACCGTTTGAAGCGTAAAATGCCATTTCCAATAGCTGACCAAATTCATTCATCTTGAAATGGCTCCCGGGCTGACCATCATTGCTAAAACCGTTAATTTCCCGGATAATACCGTTTTCTATGTCATAGACCTCATAATAGTCTTCATAATAGACCGTATTTCCGTCCACCTTTAAGACGCCGTCTTCTCCCGGTACGAAGTCAAAATAATTATTCAATAAAAGCATAGAATCCTTCTGACCGGATTGCTGCTCCTCGCGGCTGCCTAACGGTTTCCCGTCCGGCGCATAGAGCCATTGCACGCTGGATTCCTCACCATCAGTTTCCATGGTTCCACGGACCTCAATATAGCCGTCATCATGAACGATGACTCTGTCATGTGAATAGTTCGTAATGGTTTCTGTCCCTTGACTGGTTATATGTACGGTTTTGGGAAAGCTGACCGATCGCGTTCTTTCCTCTGAAAATTTTCCGCAGGCAGTCAGCATTGCGGTCGCAACGCACAGTATGACAAGCAATGATATAAACTTTTTCATTTTCATCGTAAAACACCTCGCATTTAATAATTCTTTTCCTCTTTATAAATCAATGGTTTCATCCTGCAACAGGTTTGGCCTGCGCGTACCGCAAACGCAGCAGAAATCCTCATCCGGCGGAAGCTCCCTGCCGCAGCCGGAGCAGAAAACCTTTTGATTTGCAGTA
>ERZ809224.582-NODE-582-length-33506-cov-8.099459_pt1 | contig 33506 bp, 34 predicted proteins | sample MGYA00520513_ERZ809224 | MGnify/ENA primary metagenome ERZ809224 (study PRJEB31576, sample SAMEA3212658) | Homo sapiens | biome: human-gut; feature: human gut; material: fecal | place: Sweden | collected 2012 ... | reverse complement strand
TTATTGTAATGCGATTAAGGTAATGGATAACCTCTACTTTTCATTTTCAATCTTATTACTCCTCCAACGAAAAAAGCAGCAGACACGATAGATTTACTGCTTATGTGAATCTTTATTTAGTTACAAATGTCTGTCCGTATCTCTTGCACCATACATCAAGCGGCGTACTTCCATTACACTATCAATCAGTCGTAATGCTGCGTCCTCATTTTTTAAAACATTGGTAATGTAATTCGCTGTGCTGATTAAATCCTGTTCAAACAGTGGCAAATACCTAAGCTGATAGGATTTATTTTCCGTGCACCGCACTTCTTACATTACTGAAAACTGTTTCATGGGAAAGAACAGTATCAGATCATAGCGGATTTTGTTGTTCCGGCGTATACCGGGCATGATTTTGAATACTATTTTTTTTACCAAGGCAGAAAATGCTACGGATTATATGTTATTTGTCGAAGAATGTAAAAAGTGGTTATATTACGACACAGATTATACAGCTCAGTATAGAGATAAACTGATCACTCTTTCTAACTGTGAATATTCTCATAAAAGCAGGCGAATGGTTGTGGTTGGATGCAAAATCAATACAAATAAATTGAAATAGCAATGATTGTGTATTATAATAATAAAAAAGAAATGGAGGAATAATGAATGGCTAGTACAATTCAAGTACGTGTTGATGATGAATTAAAGAGAAAATCAGATCAGTTGTTTAAAGATCTTGGCACAGATACTACTTCTGCAATCCGGATATTTTTGACACAGGCTGTTGCAAATAACGGTTTCCCATTTGAAATAAAACGGGTGGAGCATAATCCGTATGCTGCCATGTCTGAAGAAATGATGTTGGAGAAACTGGAGAAATCAAGAGTATCTGCATCAAAGGGTAAATATAGATCTGCGGATGCGGTTATTGCTGATATGAGGGAAAAGTATGGAATATAAAATAGTAGTAACAGCAGATGCGGAAAAAGATCTAAATCAATACATCAGATATTTGCTTATGGTTAAAAAAAGTGATCAGGCGGCAAAAAATGTCTTGGATGATTTTGAGGCTACTATTCGGAGCCTCAAAAGTGTTGCAGGAAGTTTGAAGCCGTGTGATAATCGTCGATTAAAAGCACTGGGATATCGAAGGATAAATTTTCTCTCACATAGGTATTTTATGCTGTATCGAATTGTTGAGAATATTGTATTTGTAGATAATATTTTTCATGAATTACAGGATTATGAAAACAAAATGATTTAATTGAAAATGGGACTATTAGGGAAGGTTCTGTGAAGAAAATCAGCCAGAAAAGCCGGGATGAACCTGATCTTGCCAGTAAGAATCAGTGATAAATAAGATTTTAAAGCATCTTTGGGTATTCCCCTTGCCAGATGTCCCAAAGACGGTCAACGATATTGATGCAAGTGTTGAAGAACTATTGACTGGTATTTCTAAGACACAGTACATTGATATGGCTATGCTTGAAAAGATTGTGGCAACAGATAACAAGCAGAGATATTCTTTTAATGAAGATAAGACATTGATCAGAGCAAATTAAGGGTATTTTATTGAGGTGGATGCAGAACTTCCGAAAAAGCAGCCGCCGGTAATCTTATATCATGGAACCGGAGAAAAATAGGTGGCCTTGATTGATGAACAAGGACTGCAAAGAGCCGTCTCTATGTCCATTTATCTGGTGATGAAGCAACTGCAACTATTATAAGAAGTCGGGAGTACAGGAAATTCATTTCCAGATTTCTTTGCAATACCTGATTTCAAGGAGCAGTAGATCTGAGAGCCGGTTGATGAGTGCCTGCCAAGCGGCAAAGCATGGGTTAAGGAAAAGGTATCCCATCGGCGTGAATTTGATATACACAATGTGTTGATTTTGGGTTACCGATTCCGCGAAAGTACGGAATCGGTAACCGGTTAATCTATTGGCGCCATATAAGTGCTTTTTTCGCTCATACCATATCCACCTTGTAAAAGGTTATAGCCCTGCACTTTGATGTCTGGAAATGATGTAATCTCAGAATATTATTCCACTTTCATCATCCGGTAGCCCACGCCGATGTGAGTCTGGATATACTGTGGAGAATCCGAAGCTGGTTCCAATTTTTTCCGGAGCGTTGCCATAAAGACACGCAGGGATGCAATATCGTTATCCCAGCTCCGCCCCCAGATATTTTGGGTGATAAAGGTGTGAGTCAATACCTTGCCTACATTTTTGGACAGCAGGCACAGCAGCTTATACTCAATAGGCGTCAGATGCAGCTCCTGCCCATCCAGATATGCGCATCCTCCTGCATAGTCAACTTTCAGCTTCCCGTTGACGAAAATAGAGCTGGAAACCAGCATTTCCGCTGTCATATAAGATAGCCTTCTCTGTGTAACCCGGAGCCGCGCCAGCAGTTCTTCCACGGAAAAAGGCTTAGTCAGGTAGTCATCCGCCCCTGCATCCAGCGCGTCAATCTTATCGTTATCCTCACTGCGGGCGCTGATCACGATAATCGGCAGATTTGACCATGAACGGATATTTTGGATTACCTGGACGCCATCCATATCCGGTAGTCCGAGATCAAGCAGTATAATATCCGGATTATGGGATGATGCTTCCAAAACAGCAGTTCCGCCATTAGCCGCGACCAAATAGCGGTAATCATTGGTTTTTAGTGTAGTTGTAATCAGGTTGCGTACTGGAGGGTCATCCTCCACAACCAATATTAAAGGTTTATTCATGCAGTTCAACCTCCCCTGCCGGTAATGTAAATGTAAAGACAGTTCCTTTCGGGTCATGATCTGACACCCAGATAGTTCCTCCGTGAGCAGTGACAATGGATTTGCACAGCGAAAGGCCCAAACCAAGGCTTCTTCGGCTGTCTGCAATTTTGTTGGCCCCGCTATAAAACATATCAAAAATATGCGGCTTCTGGTCATCAGGAATGCCCGGGCCATCGTCAGAAACAGAAACAACGACTTGCTGTGACGCTTTGTTCTTCTCGGTATGGACCTCAATCACAGAACCAGGCGGTGTATACTTGATGGCGTTATCCAGCAAATTGATTATAACCTGGACAATCAGTTTGGCATCAATGCTTGCGAGAATCAAATCTTCAGAGGAAGTGACCTGAATGATGTGTTCCTTGCTTTTACGATTGATATGCCGCAGAGCTTCTGAGACTACCTCATCCATCAACTCCGCAGACTGTGTCAGTTGAACCTGACCACCCTCGATTCTGGTAATCGCCAGCAAATTTTCCACCAGATTAATCAGCCACATGGAATCGTCGTATATATCTGAAAATGTCCGTTTCCTCGTGTCATCATCCATTTTTTGATAGTTGGCCAGCAGGTTGTCGGCGTTCCCGGAAATGGAAGTCAGCGGTGTACGCAGATCATGAGAAATAGCGCGAAGCAGGTTCGCACGAAGCTGCTCATTTCTGGCCAGAATTGCGGCTTCTTCTTTTTCCCGGGCGTTTTTAATGTTTTCTAATGCCAAGGCGCACTCGCCGAGAATGGACAGCAAGACGCTGTTTTCAAAAAAATCCAGCGGAACCTCGTTCATTGCAATTCCTACAACACCATACACCTGCTGATTGACCCGAATAGCCAGATACAGGCATTTGGCGCTGGATAAAGTGTCAGTGGTGGCTCCGGCGTGCTTGTTGTTCCGCAGCACCCATGCCGCAACCGCTTTCTCATTCTCAGAAACCAGGTTGCACTGGCTGCTGTTGGGCGCCCGGAAAATACTGGGAGAATTAAGCTCCTGCCCGGTTGACAAATAGACCACAATATCTTTATGCAGCAATTTCAGGAGCTGTCCCGCAGTAGCTTTTACAACAGACTGCTCATCTGTCTCCTTTTGGAGAAGCTGATTCGTCTCGAACAGAATTTTCGTCCGATAGGCTGCGTTGGCAGATTGTTTTGCATTATTTTTCAGACGCGTGGCAAGAGAACCGGTCAACAGCGCCACCATGAACATGATTGGGAAAGTCACCAGGTAATTCGGATTGCTGAAGCGAAAGGTGAAACGCGGAACGGTAAAGAAGAAATTAAACACCAACACGCTTACAATAGACGCCACAGCCCCGCAAAAGCGACTCGTTGTGATGACAGAGATGACCAGAACGCCGAAAATATATACGGAAACGATGTTGGCCTCAGAAAAGCCCATCGTGTAAAACACATATCCTACCAGGGTAGAAGCCAGCAGTACAAGAATACTTTTTGCCAAATCACGAATCGGAATAGCGGATACATGAAACATTTTATTCGTGCGTTTCTGGTAGGCAATCTCGAAACCTGCATCTGGAATCACATGGATATCCAGATTGGGCGCATTGGAAATCAGGCGTTCCGTCAGTGTCGGCTTGCTGAATATGCTTCTTTTGGTGGCGTTACTCCGCCCGATCACAATTTTAGAAACGCCGGAAAGTCTTGCAAATTCCGCTATCTGATAAGGAACATCCTCGCCGTAGACGGTTTCTATATGCGCACCAAGCTGCTCTGCCAGCCGAATATTATCCCGCAGGCGTTTATTGTCATTTCCGTTCATTTCGGCAGTGACAGACGTTTCCACGAATAGGGCAGTAAAGTTTCCACGGAATGCCCGTGCCATCCTTGCAGCGGTACGAATGATTTTAGCGTTGGATGGAGAGGATGAGAGGCACACCAAAATATGCTCATCCGTGTGGTAGTCGCCCCGACTCTGGATTCTGGCGCTCTCCGTCAGCAGGTTCACCCGGTCCGCACAGCGGCGCAGGGCAATCTCTCTTAATGCGGTCAGATTTTCAACCGTAAAAAAGTTGACGGCTGCTCGCTTTGCCTGATCTTCAAGATAAATATTTCCGCTTGCCATGCGCTCCAGAAGCTCTGCCGGCTCAATATCCACCAGCTCTACCTGATCCGCCTGGTCAAATACAGAATCAGGGATACGCTCCCGCACTAAAACGCCAGTAATTGAAGCAACGGTATCGTTCAGACTTTCGATATGCTGGACATTGACGGTGGTGTAAACATCAATCCCGGCGTTCAAAAGTTCCTGCACGTCCTGATAACGTTTGGCATGACGGCTGCCCTTAGCGTTGGTATGTGCCAGTTCATCCACCAGAATCAACTGTGGTTTCCGATTCAGCGCACTATCAATATCAAACTCTCGAAGCGTCATCTCACCATAAAACACCTGCTTCACAGGAAGCTGCTCCAGGCCGTTCAGCAACGCTGTTGTCTGTGGCCTGGAATGAGGTTCTATATACCCGGCGATCACCGTGACTCCGCGCTCCATGGCCTGATGCGCCGCCTGCAGCATAGCATAGGTTTTTCCCACGCCAGCGGCATAACCAAAGAATATCTTCAACTTGCCCCGTTTTTCACTTGCTGTATCACTTTGGATTGCTCTTAAAAGCTGATCCGGGTCTTGTCTCGGTATTTCCATTTGCATTCCTCCTTGCCATCTTATTATATCACGTCATACCAACAATTCCTATTTTGTCTGTGCTGATACAGTAAACGGACATATCGCCTGGCTGCCGCCCTACTTGTTCATACCGGCTTGCCCGCCCGATATCTGTGAACTCGTTCTTGCAAGCACGGCTCATTCACGGCTTCCGTCCGGGACTTTCATAGTAATTTATCTTCCAGGCATTTTCTAAAACAATCGGCAAAAGCGGATGTAGCTTCACCAATCCATAGCACCTTCTGAATGATATGCCCATCTGTGATCGGCTCAATGGGCAATCCACCATATTTCATTATAACAGGTGTGTAATTCAGAGAAATCATCTTGGAATCATAGTGTATGTAAGCAGGAATCTCAGCATTTTCCGGCAAAAAAATCATATCAAATTTGCCGGCGGTGAGACCTTTCAGCAACTCTTCCGCTGATCCGCAAAAAATGCGAACAGATATATCCGGGTACAATTTGGAATATTGATCCAGAATATCGGTAATGCTGTCAGCAACCGTTGGATTACAAAATCCAAGCCGCAAGGTATTCTCGCCGGATGAAAGCTGCAATTCCTGCATATGGCGGTTCGATTCAAGATAGCAATCCAGCTTTCCCATCAGAAACCAGCCAAAAGCAAAAGTTACTGCCACCGCCAAAAGCAATAGCACATCCTGCATAGTCTCACCTCCCAATTTTGCATGAGGATCTTCAAATATGGAAGCATTTCTGAATATCTCTGCTTCGGCCCAGTACCAGCATCGTACTCCTGGATTCCACCACCATATCAGGAGTAATAGAAAGCTCCAGCTTTCCGTTTTTCTTGATCCCCATAATGTTAATGCTGTATTTCTTCCGAATATCAATCTGTCCAATGGTCCGGCCTGCCCAATCTTCCGGAATCGGTATTTCAAAGATAGCGTGTTCCTTGTCCAGCTCTATATAATCTAAAATGTGGTCTGCGCTGTAACGGATGGCAGTCCATTTGGCAAGCTGCTTTTCTGGGTAGACCACCTCGTCTGCACCGTTGCGCAGGAGAAACTTTGCCTGCACATCTCTGGCTGCCCTGGATACCACCAATTTTGCGCCAAGCTCTTTGAGCAGAGAGGTAGTTTCCAGAGAACTTTGAAAATCATTTCCAATGGCTACAATGCAGACGTCATAATTTCGGATTCCCAAAGATTCCAGAAAATCAGTATTTGTGCTGTCGCCAATCTGCGCATTTGTTACATAAGGCAGCACCATGTCTACCCGCTCCTCTATATGATCCACCGCCATTACCTGATGTTTCAACTCATTCAAATGCATGGCAATATGTCGGCCAAATCTTCCTAACCCAATTAAAAGTATGGATTTCATTGTATCTCCTCCTTTATCCAACTGTTATCTTTTCCTGCGGAAACTTTGACGCCTGCTTTTGTGTGCCGGATAATGCGGCAAAAATCAATGTTAACCCTCCGACCCGGCCAAAGAACATGAGCAGGATCAGAATTATCCTGGACAATATGCCAAGACTGGATGTAATTCCCAAAGATAAACCGACCGTACCTACCGCAGAGGCAGCTTCAAACAGGCAGGTAAGCATGGGAAGTCCCTCTGCCATACTGATCGCCAGCCCGCCAAAGAAGGATAAAGCAATGTATAGAAGTCCAATCGTGGCGGAGTTTTTGACCACACCATCCTCAATTCTCCTCCTAAAAAAATGTGTATGTTCTTTTCTGCGGAAGGTAGAGAGCGCCGTGGCAAATAACACTGCAATCGTGGTGGTTTTCATGCCTCCTGCGGTAGAGCCGGGGCTGCCGCCGATCAGCATCAGCAGGATGATGATGGATTGCCCCGATTCCTGCAGGGATGTCAAATCTATCGTATTGAATCCTGCTGTTCGTGGTGTTACGGACTGAAAAAGGGAGCATAAAATACGCTTTCCCGGCTCCAAAGCAGTAAATTCAAAAAAGAAAAAGTAGACCGTAGGTATAATCAGTAAAACGACTGTTGTGCAGAGGATCACTTTGCTTTGCATCCTATATTTGTGCCAGTGCAATTTGTTAGAACGAAAATCATCCCAAGTCAGAAAGCCAATCCCACCAATTACAATCAAAGACATTATGGTTATATTAATAACAGGCTCCGATGCATAACCGGTCAAAGAGGAATAAGCTTTGGCTGTTCCCATCAGGTCAAAACCGGCGTTGCAAAAGGCGGATACAGAATGAAACAGCGCCATCCAAAGCCCCTTTACGCCAAAGTCCCGGCAAAAAACAGGCGCCATGATGGCAGCGCCCAGCAGTTCGATTGCCAATGTCGTTTTGACAATAAAGTTGGTCAATCTAACGATTCCTCCAACCTTTGGTGCGGAAACAGCTTCCTGCATGGTGCTGCGCTGCATCAGAGAAATTTTCCGACCGGAGATCATGGCAAAGGAGGCTGCCACGGTAATCACGCCCATTCCGCCAATCTGAATCAAAAGCAGAATAACAAACTGGCCGAACGTTGACCAGTAAGTAGCGGTATCATGCAGAACAAGTCCTGTCACACAAACTGCGGAGGTGGATGTAAATAAAGCATCTGAAACCGGCGTTACGATTCCATCACGGCTGGAAAATGGCAGTATTAGCAATATCGTTCCAAACAGGATCATGCCGGAAAAACCAAGGACAATGATTTGAAATGATGTTAATTTTTTGAAAGAAAACATCCTCATGCACATGGTACTCCTTTACGCTTCTTTATTTGATCTTCATTATAGATCTGATCTGATAAAGGAAGGAAAAGAATATTCACGCTCGCATTAAGATAGCATAAAGATGCCGGTCTTATTATAATTCTTTCTCGATTTTCGCTAAATGTGCAATCAAAATATGCCTGGTTATATTATTCCTCCAAAATGCCATCCAGCATCAGGTTGACTTTAAGGACATTTACCGTTTCTTCCCCAAACAGCTCAAGGAACCGTCCATTGGTACATTTTTCAATGATCGTCCGCACTTCATCCTCTGTCATGTTGTTTGCTTTGGCAATGCGCGCTACCTGATACTCTGCCGCAGCGGGAGAAATATGGGGATCAAGGCCGCTGCCGGAGCAGGTGACAAGATCGACAGGAATAGCTGTCTCATCCATATCCGGATTCGCAGCCCGCAGCTTTCTGACGCGTTCAGCGACCAGTGATTCATATTCTTCACTGGTGGGAGAAAGATTGGATGGCGCCGCATATATTAAAGTATGTCCATTTTGATCTTTATAAGTAGAGACATCAATATTCATGATCCGGCCCCACATATGGGAATCATCGGTATATTGCTGCCCCAGCAGCTCACACCCGTATTTCTTGCCATTTACTTCAATGATACTGCCGTTTGCTTTCTCCGGGAAAAACAATTGGGCCACTCCGGTAACAACGCCAGTGTAAAGAATCCCACATACAAATGTGAAGATAAGAAAAATTGTCAGTGCTTTCGGCAGCGTTGATTTTAACTCTTTCATATTCTTAACCTCCTCGTACAAAGACTTTATCTACAGATGCATATCAAGCAGTGGGCTTTTGCTAGCCCACTATATCCACAACTACCTTTATACCAAACCGGTCATGACCAGCAAGACATCAATCAGTTTCACAAAGATGAACGGGGCAACCAAGCCGCCCAAACCATAAACCAACAGGTTCCGGGACAGAAGCTTTCCTGCGGAAACCTCCCGGTACTTAACACCCTTGAGTGCAAGCGGAATCAGGGCAATGATGATCAGCGCATTGTAAATGATTGCGGAAAGTACCGCACTCTGAGGCGAGTGAAGGCCCATAATATTCAGGGCAGAAAGTCCCGGGTACAGTCCCATGAACAGAGCTGGGATAATGGCAAAATATTTAGCTACGTCATTGGCAATCGAAAAGGTTGTCAGACTTCCGCGGGTCATCAGGAGCTGCTTGCCTATCCGGACGATCTCAATGAGTTTTGTGGGAGAAGAATCCAGATCCACCATATTACCAGCTTCCTTTGCAGCCTGGGTGCCGCTGTTCATGGCAACCCCAACGTCAGCCTGAGCCAATGCAGGCGCATCGTTGGTTCCGTCTCCGGTCATGGCTACCAGATGGCCTTTGGACTGGAAATCCCGAATCATGGAAAGCTTCCCTTCCGGGGTTGCTTCTGCCAGAAAATCATCCACACCGGCCTCTGCGGCAATGGCCGCTGCGGTAATCGGATTATCGCCGGTAATCATAATGGTTTTGATACCCATTTTTCTCAAGTCAGCAAATTTTTCTTTTACACCCTGCTTGATAATATCCTTCAAGTAGATCACGCCGAGAATCTTATGATTTTTTGCCACTACCAGAGGGGTGCCGCCTTTGGAAGCAATGGACTTGACAACATTGTCACATTCCTCAGAATACATACCTCCTGCGCGGATGACATACGCCTGCATGGCATCTGCCGCACCTTTGCGGATTTCGTTTCCGTCAAAGTCAACGCCACTCATACGGGTCACAGCGGTAAACGGAATAAATTTTATTCTCTTGTCCTGAAGGCTTCTGCCACGGATTCCGAATTGCTCCTTTGCCAGAACCACAACACTTCTGCCCTCCGGTGTCTCGTCCGCCAGGGAAGAAAGCTGCGCGGCATCAGCCAGTTCTTTGATGTCAACACCATCCACCGGAATAAATTCCGAAGCCTGCCGGTTGCCCAAGGTGATTGTGCCAGTTTTATCCAGCATCAGGATATCCACATCACCGGCAGCCTCAATGGCCCGACCGCTCATGGCGAGCACATTGGCTTGATTCAGCCGGGACATACCTGCAATACCGATGGCGGAAAGCAACGCACCGATGGTGGTGGGCGCAAGGCAAACCAACAGAGCAACCAGCGTTGTTACGGAAGTAGGATTCGGGGTTCCTGTAAGTTTTGCTGAGAAAATCGAATAAGTATAAAGGGACACTGTTACCAGGATAAAGATAATAGACAGCGCCACCAGGAAAATCTGCAATGCGATTTCGTTCGGCGTCTTTTTTCTCGCTGCGCCTTCAACCATAGCAATCATCTTGTCCAGAAAACTTTCACCAGATTCGCTTGTGACTTTGACTACGATCCAGTCGGACAGGACAGTCGTACCGCCGGTTACAGCGCTGCGGTCGCCGCCCGCTTCCCGAATAACAGGAGCGGATTCGCCGGTGATGGCACTTTCATCCACGGAGGCCGCACCCTCAATGACTTCTCCATCTGCCGGAATCTGTTCACCGGCCTTCACAATGACCAGTTCACCTTTTTTCAGCATTCCGGAAGGCACAACCGTGATGTTGTCCTTTTGCTCAGCGCAAGGGATCTTATGTGCGTCCACATCTTTCCGGGAGGCACGCAAAGAATCGGCCTGTGCCTTACCTCTGCCCTCAGCAATAGACTCTGCAAAGTTGGCAAACAATACTGTAAACCACAGAATGATGGCAATCGCCAGCGTATAGCCGCTGGGAGCGTCCTTCAATCCAATAAGTGATACGACCCATAAAACACTGGTCAGAATCGCGGATACGAATACCAGAAACATAACCGGGTTTTTTGCCTGGGTTTTGGGGCATAACTTGATAAATGAATCTTTAATCGCTCTGCCAAGCATCTTTTTATCAGCAAAAGCGCTTTTCTGTTTTTCACTCATAGATAGAGCCTCCTTTACGCAATACTGCCGAAAAACTCAGCAAGTGGGCCAAGCGCAAGCGCCGGGAAGAAGCTGAGTGCGCCGATCAGCAGCACGACAAAAATTAACAGGAATACGAACATGGTATTTGTGGTAGACAATGTACCAGCGGTTGCAGCGATTTTTTTCTTTTTTGCCAGACTTCCGGCAATGGCAAGAGTACCGGCAACCGGCAAAAATCTTACAAACAGCATGACCAGACCAATGCTGACATTCAAGAATACGGTGTTGGCATTAAATCCTGCAAAAGCTGAACCGTTATTTCCTCCGGCAGAGCTGTATGCGTACAGCATTTCTGAAAAACCGTGCGGACCTTTGTTGTTCAGACTGTCCATCACAGAAGGAACTAAAGCCGCAATGCCGCTGCCAACCAGGATTCCGATCGGCGTAGCCAGACAAACCAGCACCGCCCACTTCATCTCAAAGGGTTCAATTTTTTTGCCCAGAAATTCCGGCGTTCTGCCCACCATCAGTCCGGCAATAAATACCGTCAGGATTGCAAATGCCAGCATTCCATACAGACCACAGCCAGTGCCGCCGAAGATCACTTCGCCAAGCTGCATCAACAGCATGGTTATCATTCCGCCAAGAGGCGTATAGCTGTCGTGCATGGAGTTTACAGACCCGTTAGAAGCTGCGGTGGTAAATGCCGCCCATGTAGAGGAAGAGGCAATACCAAAACGAGTTTCTTTTCCTTCCATATTGCCTCCGGCCTGATCAATCATGGACATATTGACTGCGCCGTTCTGTGCAAGCTGCGCCGTACCCGCCTGTTCGCTGGCTGCAATGCAGCCAAGGGCGATGCACAGGCAAATAAACATTGCGGCAAATATGGCCACGCCTTGCTTTTTGTTTTTTACCGCCGAACCAAAGGTAAAGCAAAGAGCTGCCGGAATCAGCAAAATGGAAATCATCTCAATCAGATTTGTAAAGGCGTTGGGGTTCTCCAGCGGGTGAGCCGAATTAACACCATTAAATCCGCCGCCGTTGGTACCCGATTGCTTAATGGCAACCTGGCTTGCCGCAGGCCCCATAGGGACGAACTGTTCTGTTACGATTTCTGCATCAGGAACAAGGATGCCATCTAACATAACGGTTCCTGCTTGCTGGTCAATTACCGCATCCTTCAATATCTCGCCTTTTGCACTGACTGCGATAGGTTCAACCAGCGATACTGTTTCTGCACCCCTCAGATTTTGAATCACGCCGCCGCCAACCAGCAGCAGGGAAATGACCACATTCAGAGGAATCAGAAGATGGATGATAATCCGGGTCATATCCACCCAAAAGCTTCCAAGTCCAGTGGCTTTTACTTTGATAAAGCCGCGAATCAGAGCGAACAGGACTGCAATTCCAGTTGCGGCAGAGACAAAGTTTTGAACAGTAAGGCCCAGAGACTGCGTAAGGTAACTCAATGTAGACTCGCCGGAATATGCCTGCCAGTTCGTGTTGGTGACAAAACTGGCGGAAGTATTGAAAGCCAAATCCCATTTCACACCGGGAAGGCCCTGAGGATTGCCGGGAAGAACTCCCTGCAGGATTTGAAGAAGGAACAAAAACACCAGCCCGATACTAGAAAAAATCAGTACGCTGAATGTGTACTTCTTCCAGTTCATTTGTTCTTCTTCATCGATCCTCATCACTTTGTAAACCAGGTGCTCACACGGAGTGAGAACTTTGGATAGAAATGTTTTTTCTCCAAACATTACTTTTTTTATGTAAGCGCCAAGCGGTATCGCCAGCGCTGCCAGAATGGCGAGGTACAAAACATACTGTATAATAGCCGTCATACCTGTTCATCTCCCTTCATCAAAATATAGACATACCACAGCAGCATTGCCGCTGCACATATGCCAATGATTGCGATCATGATTTGCATATAATTAGACCTCCTTTTTGAAACAGCATATATTCTTTTCTCTAAAAATGGCATTAGATATTCTGGCTGGCCATTAAGGGCGGTTAAAGGTTTACAGCCAACCAAAAAGCCATGCCATTGGAAAAGCAATCACAACAGTGCTGACGCAGACACAAAGAAGAACAAGCAGCGGCATCCCAACAAATATAAGGAAGAAACCAAGCAACGGATGATGCCAGATGAAATTTTCTGCTTTTATATCAAACGTGTGTTCATATTTCTGAATAGTCTTCGCAATAGTCCTCGCAATACTCATGTCTTTTCACCTCTTCTTTATCGTGTGACATAAGCATATAACAAGAAAAATTAAAACGGGAAAAGCGTATGAAGCCGGGTATTAAAAGTTTATGAAGCGTGTTTTTTATTGCTTGGCATACCAGTTTTGACACAGGCAATGACTGTCAGAAATGCTGTATTTACTTCAAACCAAATTCATGTTACAGTAAAGCAAGAAAATGAGACGGATAAAAGGAGTCTGTTTAATGGAGTTACAGGATATTTTAGAAAAAGTAAAAGACGGAGCTATAACTGTGGAGGAGGCGGAAGGACTTCTGCGCAGGCAGCCTTTTGAAGAGATGGGATATGCGAAGCTGGACGTACACAGAAAGGTACGTTCTGGTTTCGCTGAGGTTATTTATTGCAGTGGAAAAGCAGATGAACATCTGATTGCCATTTTCGGCCATCTTTATGAGAAAGAAGGAGAGGTTTTTGGTACCAGAGCGTCACAGCATCAGTATGAGCTGATACGTGAAAAATACCCTGATACGGAATATGATCCATTATCCCATATTATAAAAATAGAAAAGAAAGACAAAGAGCATATTGGCAATATCGCCGTATGTACGGCAGGAACGGCGGATATCCCAGTGGCGGAGGAAGCAGCACAGACGGCAGAATATTTCGGGTCAAAAGTGGAGAGGATTTATGATGTGGGCGTGAGCGGGATTCATCGGCTGTTATATAATGTTGAGGAGATACAAAGTGCAAATTGTGTAATTGCAGTTGCAGGGATGGAGGGAGCTTTGGCGAGTGTTATCGGAGGACTCGTGGATAAACCGGTTATTGCGGTTCCAACATCTATAGGATATGGAGCAAATCTGAATGGTTTATCTGCACTTTTGACTATGATTAATTCATGCGCAAATGGGGTTGCTGTGGTGAATATTGATAACGGTTATGGAGCAGGATATATTGCAACGCAGATTAACAGACTGGGGGTAAGAAAATGAGCAGGACTCTGTATCTGGAATGCCGCAGCGGGATCAGCGGAGATATGATGACAGCAGCGCTTCTTGATTTGGGGGCGGATGAGAAGGTGCTGAAAAAAGCACTGGAGAGTTTGTCCTTGGATGGATATGAAGTAAAAATATCCCGTGTAAAAAAAGCAGGTCTGGATGTATGCGATTTTGATGTGGCGCTGGATAAAAGATATGAAAATCATGACCATGATATGAAATATCTGCACGGACATAAATGCGAAGCTAAAGAAACGAAATATGAAAGAAGCGGACAAGAGTGCGAGGCAGAAGAAACAGAGCATGGCTGCAGCGCACAAGAGCGCGGAACGCAGGAGGCGGAGAGTGGAGCTCATATACATGAGCACAGAACATTGATTGACATTTTGGACATTATAGAGGGAGGAGCACTTTCCAGGCGCGCTAAAAAAACGGCATCGGATATTTTTCATATTCTCGGGGAAGCGGAAGCAAAGGCACACGGTGTTCCCAAAAGTAAGGTGCATTTCCATGAAGTAGGCGCGGTAGATTCTATTGTGGATATTGTGTCAGTGGCGGTATGTCTGGATAATCTGGATATTTCAGATGTGATTGTGGAGGAATTATATGAGGGAAGAGGAACGATTTGCTGCCAGCATGGTATTCTTCCGATCCCGGTTCCGGCAGTAGTAAATATCGCGGAAAAATATGGTCTGAATTTTAGAATGACGGATGTGGAGGGAGAGCTGGTGACTCCGACGGGAGCTGCAATTGCAGCCGCAGTTCGCACAAAAGACAGACTTCCGGACAGATTTTCCATTGAAAAGGTGGGAATGGGGGCCGGAAAAAGAAATTATTCCTGTTCCGGGATTTTGCGGGCGATGCTGATTCGGGAGAAAAAAGAGGATGCAGAGCAGGAAGATGTGATATATAAACTGGAAACGAATATTGACGACTGCAGCGGAGAAATGCTGGGTTTTCTGATGGAGAGGCTGATCGGTGCGGGAGCAAAAGATGTGAGTTATCTGCCAGTTTACATGAAGAAAAACAGACCCGCCTATCAGGTAAATGTGATTTGCAGGGAAGAAGATGTGAAGAAGCTGGAGCGGCTCATTTTTGATGAGACGACAACGATTGGTATCCGAAAGGTAAAAATGTCCCGCAGTATTCTAAAAAGAGAAATAAAAACGATTGTTACTGAGTTCGGTGAAATGAAGGTTAAAGTATGTGATCTGCCGTCAGGGAAAAGAGTATATCCTGAATATGAAGAAGCCGTAAAAGTATGCAGAAAGTATGGTATTTCATATTATGAAGTATGCAGACGGATACAAGGGGGAGGAGAGATTAATTAAAATCGCCTTTGCGGCGGAATTGCCTGTTTTTATAACATTTACATACGGCCTGCGCAGTAAATGCGCAGATATGTATAAGCAGCAGTAAAAGAAAGCGAAAGAAAGCGATAAATAAAAACTGCTTCCAGTACTACTTGACACCCAGTATACCGAACGGTATAATGTAACATATCGGAAGGAAACCGAGTACGCAGCGCAGCGGAGTATTTGGTTTCACCCGATATGTTAGTAACAGGCCGAAAGGCCTGGAACCTGTTACACGAAGGAACGTAGTTCCGATAGTGTAACATATCGGAAGGAAATATAAAGGATGTAGCTTATGGATAACAGGGAACGTATTCTGCAGTGTGCGCTGGATCTTTTTTATGCGAAGGGATACGATGCGGTCGGTGTACAGGAGATTGTTGAGAGGGCCGGCATCACAAAGCCCACACTGTATTATTATTTTGGAAGTAAATATGGTCTTTTGGAAACGCTGCTGACGAAACATTTTGCGGTTTTGCGCACGGACTTGCAGAGAGCATCGCATTATGAAGGAGATGTAGGGGTTACACTGTACAATATTGCCTCAGCCTTTCTTGATTATGCGATGAAAAATTATAAGTTCTATGTTCTTTTGATGGCACTGTTTTATTCGGCAAAGGAAAATGAGGCTTACAGGGCAGTAAAGCCGCTGATCGTGGAATTTTATGAGTCGATTGTTCATTTTTTTGAAAAGGCAGCGCATGAGCTTGGAAATATGAACGGCAGGCAGGAGCAGTTTGCCATTGGTTTTATCGGACTTATTAATCATTACATACTGCTTGCATGTGACAAGGAAGGTGAACCGAAGCCTATATCGGATGAAAAGAAAAAAGCGCTTGTGAAGCAGTTTATGTATGGAATATATTCTTGATCCTTTGTATTAATGACAAAATTATTACAGATATATGCAGCATTTGGAGGTAATGGAAATGGGAACCTGGTATAACGAGGCAGTATTTTATCACATGTATCCATTAGGGATGACAGGTGCACCAAAGGAAAACAAAGAGGATGGGATTGTACACAGATTAAGAGATTTATTTCCGTGGATTTCTCATTTGGAGGAGTTGGGCGTTACAGCTATTTATATTGGACCTTTATTTGAGTCGACAACGCACGGATATGATACGAAAGATTATAAAATGGTAGACAGAAGGCTCGGCGACAATGAGGATTTCAAAGAATTTGTGAGTCTTGCACATGAAAAGGGTATCCGTGTTGTTGTAGACGGTGTTTTTAATCATACCGGACGTGAATTTTTTGCATTTAGGGATATTCAGAAAAACAGAGAAAACTCACCGTATCGTTATTGGTACAAAGGTGTTAATTTTGGATGGAATACTCCGTACAATGACGGTTTTGGTTATGAGGCATGGAGGAATTGCTTTGAGCTTGTTAATTTGAATTTGTATGAGCAGGCTGTAAGAGATTATCTTTTTGATGTGATACATTTCTGGATTACCGAGTTTGATATTGATGGTATCCGACTGGATTGTGCAGACTGTCTGACCTTTGATTTTATGAAGGAGATGCGTTATAAAACTTCCCAGTGGAAGCAGGATTTTTGGCTGATGGGGGAGGTGATTCATGGGGATTATGCGCGCTGGGTTAACAATGAGATGCTGCATTCTACCACGAATTATGAACTTCACAAAGGCTTGTATTCCGGTCATAACGACCATAATTATTTCGAAATTGCACATACGATACGCAGACAATTTGATGAGAACGGCGGTATTTATAAGGGAAGGATATTGTATTCCTTTGTAGATAACCACGATGTAGATCGTTTAATGAGTAAGCTTAATAATAAAGATCACATCAGGGAAGTATATACGCTGCTCTATACGCTCCCGGGCATTCCCTCTATATATTATGGCTCAGAGTGGGGAATTGAAGGCAGAAAACAGGGAAGCTCAGATGATGCGCTCCGTCCGCATTTGGTTCTTGGTGATATGCAGAAAAATAATCAGCATAAAGACCTGACAGAGCATATTAAGATGCTGGGCAAAATCCGCAAAGAGAATCCTGTTTTGGCGGAAGGAAAATATCGTGAATTGGTGCTGACAAACAGACAGTATGCTTTTGCAAGGATTCATGGAGAGGATGCTGTGATTGTTGCAGTAAATAATGATGAAAATCCGGCAGTAATGAGCATACCGGTTCCGGTAAACGGGGTTTATGTGGATGCAGTGACGGGAAAAGAGGCAGAGATAAGAGACGGAAGGATTGCAGCAGAGCTTGAAGCATGCGGCAGCATGATATTTAAGAAACAATAATAAAACGCAGCAACTAAACAGCATGGCGGGCATACTTGAAGAGACTTTGGCTGGATTGGTGAAAAATAAAAAGGAGATTGCCGCGAACGGTGCGGCAGTGGAGGTAAGTATGGCTGAGAGGAAAACAAAAAAGACAGCAGCGAAAAAAGGCGCTGTAAAAACGAAAAAAACGGTAAAACCGGCGAATCAGGACAAAGAGGCTTTTTGTATCGGGGAGCTGGACCAGTATCTGTTTGGCATGGGAACACACTATGATATTTACAAAAAGATGGGTGCTCACGCCGTTACGATGAATGGAAAGAAAGGCGTTTATTTTGCAGTGTGGGCGCCAAATGCAGCTTCTGTCAGTGTTATTGGTGAGTTTAACGGGTGGAAAGAGAATGCAGATCCGATGCAGCGTCTTGAGCCATCTGGTATTTATGAAGGATTTGTTGCAGGCGCCAAGGTTGGGATGCTGTACAAATTCTATATTAAGACAAAGGATGGAAGAGGTCTGTATAAGGCGGATCCTTTTGCAAATTCTTCTGAATTAAGGCCTGGCAATGCGTCAAAAATTGCAGATATCACAAAATTTAAGTGGAGTGATTCTGCATGGATTGATGCGCGCCAGCTCAGGGATAATGACAGACTTCCGATTTCAATTTATGAGGTTCATCCCGGTTCATGGAAAAAACATCCGCACAGAGAAGAGGAGGATGGTTTTTATAATTACCGCGAGCTGGCAAAGTCTCTGACAGCGTATGTAAAAGAGATGGGATATACTCATGTGGAACTGATGGGTATTGCAGAGCATCCATTTGACGGGTCTTGGGGGTATCAGGTTACAGGATATTATGCTCCGACCTCAAGATATGGAACGCCTGATGATTTTATGTATCTGGTGAACTATCTGCATAAAAACAAAATTGGTGTAATTCTTGACTGGGTACCGGCTCATTTTCCAAGAGATGCGCATGGACTGGCGGAATTTGACGGCACCTGTGTTTATGAGTATGCGGACCCAAAAAAGGGCGAGCATCCGGAATGGGGAACCAAGGTATTCGATTTTTCTAAAAATGAGGTGAAAAATTTCCTGATTGCCAATGCACTTTACTGGATTGAGCATTTCCATGTGGACGGCCTGCGTGTGGATGCAGTGGCATCGATTTTGTATCTGGATTACGGCAGGCAGGATGGCCAGTGGACGCCGAATATATACGGCGGTAATAAAAACCTGGAAGCCATAGAATTTTTTAAGCATCTGAATAGTGTGGTTCTCGGCAGAAATCACGGAACCATGCTGATTGCGGAGGAATCCACAGCCTGGCCTAAAGTTACCGGAAAGCCCGAGGAGGATGGACTTGGATTTTCTCACAAATGGAACATGGGATGGATGAATGACTTCCTTGAATATATGAAACTTGATCCGTACTTCCGCAAATGGAATCATAATAAGATGACATTCTCTATGACGTATGCTTATGCAGAAAAATACATACTGGTGTTGTCCCATGATGAGGTAGTTCATCTGAAATGTTCGATGATAAACAAAATGCCGGGACTGTATGATGATAAATTTGCAAATCTGCGTGCCGGATATGCATATATGCTGGGTCATCCCGGCAAAAAACTGCTGTTTATGGGTCAGGATTTTGCACAGTTTCAGGAATGGAGCGAGGCAAGAGAGCTTGACTGGTATCTGCTGGGAGAGGAAAGACATCAGCAGCTCCAGCATTATGTAAAAGCATTGCTTCAATTATATAAAAAGACACCGGCACTTTATGATGCAGACCAGAATCCAAGCGGATTTGAGTGGATTAATGCAGACGACGCGGACAGAAGTATTTTCAGCTTTGTGCGTCATTCGGAAGACGGCAAGAGTAATCTTTTGTTTGTCATTAACTTTACGCCTGTTGCCCGGCCGGATTATCGTGTAGGCGTACCGCGCAGAAAACAATACAGACTTGTACTTAACAGTGACGCGGCCGAGTTCGGCGGCAGCGGCAAGGAACAGCCTGTGGTTTATAAGGCAGTGAAGAGTGAATGTGACGGAAGAGAATTTTCCTTTGCATATGACCTGCCGGCTTACGGAGTAGCTGTGTTTAAGTTTTAATGAGAATATTGTGTGCTCTGTCCTCATATATTGAAAAAAAGAGGACAGGGCGCTTTTGTATTTATGAAACATATTTATCGATTTTTTGTGCGGATGATATTGGGAATGGCATTAATATTTTTTTTAAATCAGGTATTTGAAAGTATCGGTATTGATCTGTCCGTAGGGTACAACGTTGTCAGTGTAGCCGCGACCGGGACATTAGGAGTGCCAGGAGTACTTTTGTTGTATGGAATTTCCGGATGCCGATTTCTGTAAAAATTTATAAAAGTGTTTGCCGCTTTTTGTATTAATTTCACAAAAATAAAAAATATAGTCACATACTATAGACTTTTAGAAACAAAAGAGTTATAATGCATACAGTCAGAGAGATATTCATATTTTCATTTCAGGCTATTTCGGCCATTTATTTCAAACGTAATTAAATTATTAGGGGAACCCCGGGCATTTAAATTTCATGACAACATGGACTTTTTGCAGAGAGTAATCAGGATACGTATCTGCTGCAATTGCGGGCATGTTACTGTTTGCGATTGATCAGCGCGCGCATTTGGCGAATGTCGCGAGGGCAAAATACCTGCAGCCTGCAGCGCTGCAAGTTTAGTACCCATTAGCTTGTTGCGGGGATTTTGATTGCAGCAGAAAGAAGGTGAAGAGTGAGAGAGGTACAAAGTTTCTTTTTACTGCCCGCAGTAATCGCGGCAGTTGTTTTTGACTTGAAAAAGGACAGGATTCCTAATTGGCTGATTTTGTACGGTCTTGCTGCCGGCTGGTCCTTTCAACTAATAAAAGAGCAGATATTGGGCGTATTTCTATTTTTTGGAGGGGCCGGGATTCCGATTTTGGCAGGAGCATTTATTTACTATTTTCGTATGATAGGAGCTGGAGACATTAAGCTTTTAGCTGTGGCGGGAGGCTTTATGGGACCTGGAGAGGTAATTTTTTGTATGGCGTCGTCGCTGTTTGCAGGCGGTATTCTGGCAATGCTCCTTCTTTTAAAAAGAAGAAATTTGCAGGAACGTATATTTTACTTCTTCCATTACATAAGGGAACAAAAAAGGACCGGAGAATGGAAGCCATATATCACGGAAAAGGACCAGAGCGGCAGGATGCATTTCAGTATTGCCATTCTGGCAGGAATATTACTGTATGTGGGAGGTGTGTATTGAAGAAAGGTGTTTTTGCAATCTGTGATTCAGAGGCAGCGTATGTTTACAATCTGATGGAGTACATACACAGCCGTAAAGGAGAGGAGTTTGATGTTCAGGCATTTACCGGCACAGACAGTCTCTGCGCTTATGCAAAGGAGCGGACAATTGAGATGCTGTTGATTTCAGACTCTATTATGTGCAGTCAGATAAAAGAGCTCAATATCCGTAAGATTATGATTTTATCAGAGGGTGAGCAGATACATGAGCTGTCTGAATATCCCGCAGTTTACAAATATCAGCCGGCAGACAGTCTGGTCAGTGAGGTTATGGATTGCTATGCCCAGATTCAGGAGAAGCCTTCGGCATCGTTGTTTAAGGCTAAGGTGGAAGTTATCGGTATTTATTCTCCTGTAAAAAGGACAGGGAAAACATCGTTTGCATTGACGCTTGGACAGCTTTTGGCAGGTTCTAAGGCTGTTCTTTATCTTAATCTTGAAGATTATGCCGGTTTTGAAGGATTGATGGGAAAGCAGTTTACATCAGATATCAGTGACCTGATGTATTTTTCCGGGAGAGGGAAAGGTAATCTTATTTGTAAACTGAGCGGGATTGTTCAGAATATTAATAATCTGGACTATGTTCCACCCGCATTTTCTCCGTTTGATCTGCGCAGTGTCAAATGCGGAGAATGGCTTTCGCTGATTGAAGAGCTGTGTGTATACAGTTCCTATGACGTTATACTTCTGGATTTGGGGGAACAGGTGGATAACCTTCCGGAAATTTTGAACAGGTGTGGAAAGATTTATATGCCGGTCCGCGAGGACAGTATTGCCGTCACCAAGCTCTTACAGTACGAGAAGGTTATGCTGGCCAGAGAATATGAGGATGTGCTGGAAAAAACAAAGAAAATCAAGCTTCCATTTCACAGCAGTTTTGGGAAAAAGGAAAACTATGTAGAGCAGCTTGTATGGAGTGAACTGGGAGATTTTGTGAGAAAGCTCATCAGGGAGGAGGAACAATGACAGACAGAGAAGATGAGAGAATTACAAGACTTTATGCTGTTTTAAATGGAAAACTGGATCAGACGCAGGAGCTGTCAGATGAGGATATTTTAAGAGAAATAGACAGGATGATTTTTGAGGAGGCTCAGGAGCGTTATATGAGTCTGCTGGAAAAGGTAAAACTCAGACAGGAGTTGTTTAACGGAATCCGCAGACTGGATATTCTTCAGGAGCTTCTGGAGGATGAAGAAATAACAGAGATTATGGTAAATGGCACGGACGGAGTATTTATAGAAAAAGGCGGAAGGCTTATGCACTGGGAAAAAAGGTTTGTTTCGAGAGAAAAGTTGGAAGATGTGGTTCAGCAGATAGCCGGAAAATGCAACCGGATTGTCAATGAGGCTGTACCTATAGCAGATGCCAGACTGGAAAACGGAGACAGGGTGAATATTGTATTGTTTCCTGTGGCATTAAACGGTCCGGTCATCACTATCCGGAGATTTCCCAAAGCACCTGTTACTATGAAAAAGCTTATTGAAATGGGAAGCATTTCAAGAGAGGCGGCGGATTTTCTCGGTGATTTGGTGAGAGCCGGATACAATATATTCATTTGCGGCGGAACAGGCTGCGGAAAAACAACATTTTTGAATGCATTATCAGACTATATACCGAAGGATGAGAGAATCATAACCATAGAGGACAATGCGGAACTGCAGATACAGGGGGTGGAAAATCTGGTACGCCTGGAAGCAAGAAAGGGCAATACGGAGGGAAAACATGCTGTCACGATACGGGATCTGATAAAGAGCAGTCTGCGTATGCGTCCGAGCCGCATTATTGTTGGGGAGGTGAGAGGCGATGAGGTTGTGGACATGCTTCAGGCCATGAATACAGGAATGGATGGTTCACTGAGTACAGGTCATGGAAACAGCCCCGGGGATATGCTGGTGCGTCTGGAGACAATGGTTTTGATGGGACTTGAGATGCCGCTGTCTGCTGTGCGCAGACAGATCGCATCCGGGATTGATATTTTGATTCATTTGGGAAGATTGCGTGACAAAAGCAGAAGAGTTCTCGAAATACAGGAGGTGACAGGGTACGATTATACGTCGGGTGAGATTATGACCAGGGTATTGTATGAGTTTTTTGAAGAGGCAGAAGAAAAGGGATGCAGAGTTGCGGGCAGTCTTCGGAAACAAAATGAGCTTGTTCATGTACAGAAGCTTGTACGTGCCGGTATCAGGAGGAGTGCAGAGTGAATTATAATAAATATCATATGACAAAGATAGAGCTTATGAAATATACAGTCTTTTATCTTCTTCTGGATGCGGCAGTGAGTGGAATGTTTTATCGATCATTGATTGCTTTTGTGCTGCTTTTGCCCGGTATATTCTTGTTTCTGTATGAAAATAGAGAGGCTTTGGCAAAGAAAAGAAGAAAACGGCTGGAGCAGGGATTTCTTATGGGGATGCGCTATGTATCTACAGCTTTGGCAGCAGGATATTCTATAGAGAACGCCTTTTCCCAGGCCGCGGGCGAGATGAAAAAGGTATGCAGGCCGGATGAACCGGCATTGCGGGAGTTTCGACGCATTGTCAGCGGCTTGAGGATAAATCAGACTATGGAAAGTCTGCTTTCCAGTCTTGGGGAGCGCAGCGGAGTAGAGAATATTCAGGTGTTTGCGGAGGTTTTTGAGGCTGCAAGACGGACGGGAGGCGATTTAATTGCGGTTATACGTCACACAACGATGTCTATTTCGAAAAAAGAAGAGACAAGCCAGGAGATAGAGGTTTGCCTGTCGTCAAAAAGAATGGAGCAGAACATTATGAGTGCAGTACCGTTTTTGCTGATCGGATATGTCAAAATGGCATCTCCGGGGTTTTTGGATGTGATGTACGGTAATGCAATGGGAGTAATAATTATGAGTGTCTGTCTGGGAATTTACATATTTGCTTTTTTGTTGGGAAGGAAGATTGTAAATATTGAAGTATAAGAATATATTCAGCGGTCCATTTCAGAAGGCGGCCAGATGGTTAGTCCGGATATTTGTAAATACAGAGAGTACACGCTGTAAAAAAATGCGGCGGGATTTGTGTTTCGTTTCGGATGAAATAGGTGTTTCGGGTGTCGAGGAATATATCTCGGGGAAAATAGCAAAAGTACTGATGGTGCTTTTCTGGGGAATGGGTATTTGTATACTGGCAGCGGCGGCTGGAGGGGAAAAAGAGGCAAAGGTGTCTGCTATCGAGAGGCCTTCCTATGGGGAAGGGACAGTTGAGACAAATTTGGCTGTGGAGATAGAGGGACAGGAAATACAGAAAATTCCTGTTCAGATACAGGAGAGGCGATATACGGATGTAGAGATAGAGAAACTTTTTGACTCAGTAAAAAATAGTGTGGAAAGCTTTGTGCTGGGTGATAACAAATCCCTGGATGAGGTGCGGTTTTCCTTAAATTTTCCGTCTTCGTTTGTTGAAGGAAAGGTAAAAGCAGAGTGGTTTACAGATCCTGCAGATTTGCTGGATGCTTCAGGAAATATTGTGGGGGAGCCGGATGAGAAAGGAAGTCTGGCGGAAGTGATAGTAAATCTTTCCTGTCAGGAGAGGGAAGAAGCCTACAGTTTTTACGTATGTATTTTTCCGCCCGTGCGGACGGAAAAGGAGGATTTGATACATAAAATTGAGGATGCGGTTAAAAAAGCGGATATGGAAAATGCATGGAAGGAAGAGCTGGTGCTTCCCACTGAGGTGGACGGTAAAAAACTGTTCTGGAAAAAAGGCAGGGAACCAGTCATATCAATTCTGGGAGCGCTGGTAGTCCTGACAGCTTTGTGCGCTATGGTCAATGAGGATGAACGAGTGCTAAGAGCTGTAAAAGAGAAAAGGCTGGGATTGATGATGGATTACCCCTCATTTTTATACAAGTTGATGGCATTGCTTCGGGCAGGCCTGACTATGCGGGCAGCTTTTGAAAAAATAGCGGAGAATGCAAAGCGGGGACAAAAGGAGAAAGGCAGAAAAAGATATGTATATGAGGAGGTTATGCGATGCTGTAATGAAATTCAGAGTGGTATTGCAGAAACTCAGGCATACGAAAACTTTGGCAGACGCTGTCAGCTTCCGGAATACATAAAAATTGGTTCTATACTGTCACAGAATCTGAAAAAAGGTTCCGAGGGATTGGCGGATATGCTTGAAGGGGAAGCGCTGCAAGGCATGGAGGAGCGGCAGAATCTTGCAAAAAAACTGGGAGAGCAGGCCGGGACAAAGCTTTTATTTCCAATGATGCTTATGCTTGTGGTGGTGATGGTAATTTTGATGGTACCTGCTGTGATGTCTTTTAATGTGTGATAAAAAACAGAAGTTTCCATGTGTAAAATGTGGAATGTCATGCGAATGTGGAAAGGAGGTGAACTATGACACATGTGAAGGCATTTCTGAGCGATGAAAAGGGTATCACGACTGTGGAGATTATATTGATTCTGGTTGGAATATTCACCCCCTATTATGGAGTGGGTATAAGGTGTATGGCGTAAGAATATGTGGATAAATAGTACGATAAATACAGGGAAAGGTGGAAAGTGTGCATGGCGTATATGGAAAAAGGGTGTAGTAGAGAGGTTCTCCTAGTCGGGTACTATAACGTCTTATTCTACTTAATGTTTAGAGTTGGATTAGACGAATACAAGAAAAATATTCTTATTGAGCGGATAAATAGTGGAGAAAAAATGATGATGAAAGATATTTATGGATGGTGTAAAAGTCATCAAGTGCCATTTTGGACAAAGTTTATTTATCGCAGAGACTTTTCGGTCAAAGCTAATATATGGAATTTATATTCGTATTGTAGATTTAAATGGGAGATGGCGAGATAAGAAATAGTTTCTAGTAGTATTGCTTGTGGCGGTATTTGTAAATATATGGTAAAATATAATATCATATTTTGTCGATGTTGGGAGGCGAAAGAATGCCGTCATTAAGTCAGTCAATTATTACGAATATTGGAGCAGACTATATAGAAACATATCTGAAAAAGAAAGGATTTTCCCGGACAGATGAAGAAAAGGGACAGGAATTAAAATATTGGGTAGATAATTTATTAAAAGAGAAAAAAATAGATATTGAAGAATTTGAAGAATTTCTATTTAGTGAATTATTTTGGGGCAAGAGAAAAACAATTCAAATATTTAAGCTTGATAAGACAAAAGATTATAAATATCCTCGTGATTGGGAACTCCCACTAGAGGAGAAGTACAATATTGACTCTTTAAATTTTTTTAATATTTTAGGGTCAATTCCCAATGGTGAAGAACCAAGAAAAATTGCATCTGTATGTTCAGAAGAAAATCTGAAAGGCGAATTGGTAAAAATACGATTATTGTTTGCATGTTATATACAGGTAAACGGGGATAGGGGATATAAAGATTCAGTAGCTTATATACCGGTTGAGGTTGACTTTGGCAGAAAAATTATGCTGATTAAAGCATGGACAAGGCAGCAAATTGCACATGAGGAACATAAAGCGTACAGTCTTATGGATCATATAAAAAGATTGATGGGAATTGAGTTTAAGGTTGCGACAAGAAATTATATGTCAGAACATAAAAAAATTCTCTTTCTTATGAGTAAAAGCCTTATATATGAAGCATATTCTCATGTCCCGACTTATAATGAAATTGAGAGCATAGATGGAGTAATAAAAAATTTTATTGAGGAAACTTTGAGTGGATTATCTCTAAGAAATGTAGAGGTTAATGAACAAGGAAAACTTGTCTTAGCAGAGGGTGTAATGGACTTTGAGGCTGAGGTAAGAAATGTACTTGAGGGTTTGGCAATTAGCGATTATTTCTTTGATAGAGATTTTGACGAAATTTGGAAAATGGGATTAGAAGCAGTTGTAGCAAGGGTAAAGTTTAATGATGAAGAAAGAGTGCTTACTTCATTAAGTGGAGAGAATACTTCAGCACCTATTTTTTGCACTAAGACATTTATGTCACTGAAGAATAGAATGGAAGAAGCTGAGAGAATAGAGACTTTGTGGATTACAATGGATCGAAAGAAAGGAAATTTAAATCTGAAATTCGATGCCTCAAATATGGAATACTTGGAAATATTAATAAAATATGGTATTCGGTTTAACGAGACAGATATGAATTCAGCTTTAGAAATATATGAAAAGTATGAGACAAAACTTAATCAAAAGATTGCAGAACAAAGTAAAATCGCAATCGGTCAATAGTCTTAAAAATATATATCCAGATAAGATTGTTGAGTGGTTGGAAATACCTGAAAGAGAAGTCTATGACTTGATAAAGTATTTGCATGATCAAAGAGTCATTGTGTTTAAGTATAGATTAAAATGTAGTTGTGGAGAAATATGTACAGTGTATGAAAACAAATTAATTCACGACAAGCAAATTAATTGTGAGATATGCGGTAAGGAGTTTACTATAAGTGATATAGAGGAAAAATCGGATATTATTTATGAGATAGACAAAGAAGAATTGCTAGAGTTAGAAAATGGAAATGTTGATTTTAAGATATTACCGGATATTAAAGGAAAAGTTGTTTCAATCACAAAAAAACAGGAAGAAAGGCAGGAGCAAAAAGTTATGGAAATCTTTATGGGGAGCTCGTCAGAGGCAAAGGATTATATGGAGGAAATTGGAGCAAAGATAGAAGAACTTGAGGCAAAGCCGCTATTATGGAATGCAACAGGGAAAGGAATATTTATTCCCGGAACTAATACAATAGATTCCTTGATAGCAATATCAAAGAGAGTACAGGCTGCTGTGTTTATTTTTAATGCGGATGATAAAATATGGAATGATAAATCTGCACTGGAATCTTCAGATACGGTAAGAGATAATGTATTGTTTGAATATGGGTTGTTTATGGGAGCATTGAGTAAAGAGAATGTGTGTTTTGTTTGTAAAGGAAAACCGAAATTGGCCTCTGATTTGAAAGGGATTACATATATTGATGGAGACTTAGGTGATATCCAAGTAAAACTAAAATTAAAGGATTGGATTAATGAAATGAAAAAGTAAAAAGAGTTATGAGAAACTGTTCAAAGATGGACGATTTCGCAACAAAAGGTGGCAAAACGACACTATGAAGTAGATGAAAATGTGTCAATTTATAAAAGATAAAAAGCCGATTTCTTAAAAACGCAGAGATGTGGACTGGCATCTACTGCGTTTTTTGCATATAAGATGAAGTATAGGTTAAATTAAAGAAGATTTCAAAGTTATTAAATATCAGAATGGTTGGTAACGATATTGAAAATCCTATGAGGAATACTACATGGCAATTAGTGGACGGTGTTTGGATGCTATGATTGTTTCTCTGTTGTCATGCCGGACAATAAAAACTTGGACGGAATGAGGCGAATGCTGTGGCGAGGAGCGGTAAAAAATTGTAGGTGGCTTGCACAATTTGCTGTAAGGGTTCTTGTCACATTCTGTGAATAGCTTTTTTTGAGAAAATGTTATAGTGTAATGTTTGGTAGAACACAAAAGGACAAACTGTGAAAGGATATGGTAGAGACCAAAATATGAAAGCATATGGGAAGAAACTATGGTGGATTGAAAACCAGCACTATGGAGATGAACTACATACAGGGATTCCTCTGCCTTCGTCTGGAAAAAAGCGTGGGCAGCGTAGAAAGAGATATGAAAGAATCTTTAAGAAGATGGAAAGACAGCACAGTAAAAATGAAATCAGAAAAATAATAAAATCGATTGATAACGCAGAGGTGTAATGAAAACAGTGCCTACTGCGTTTTATTTATTTTAGGGAAGGATGATAGGAGAATGAGAAAAGAGGCAATTAAAATCAAATGTCCCGATCGGATTCAATTCGGAGATCCCATGTATTTTGAGGATTATAGAAATGATCCAGAGAAACTTCAGAAGCTGGTGGTTGATTACAGACCACAGCCGGGATTTAAGGCAGGCGTGTCGCTGGTGGAAACAGAGCATCCGGAATATCCGGGATTTATAGCCAGGACAATGACGATCTATTTTGCTCCGGAGCAGTATCTTTCCATATACATGGATGGAAAAATGTATGCGTCACAAAAGATAGATCGAAAAGAAATTGGCGTTGATACGGCATGCTATTTGATTGAGGTTGACGGACGATATGAGGATATTAAGACAGGCGGGGACGGTTATTGGGGAGATTACCAGGAACTGTACCGTGAAATAAATGGGAAAAAATATATAGATGCCGTGGTTATTTCGATAGCCATGCCTGATGAACAGTCCTTTGAGGGGATGAAGCATCTGGCAGAGTATTTTTTTGAGGATATGAGCCAGGAGATGGTGACGAAAAAAGCAGGCAGGAAAAAAGAGCAGGAAAGATCGTGATGTTTATTCACAAGTATGACGAGGGAGGCTTGATATGGGCAGTAAAATAACTGAAATAAATAAAGAAACTTTTTGGCAGCTCATTGAAGAAACAAAAAATCAATGCGGACAGGATATGGACGCATCTATTTCCTGGATAAAAAAAGAACTGTTAAGTATGCCGCCGGAACAATCCCTGCAATTTCATACGATTATGTACGAATACCGGGATGCAGCCGATAAATATGGGCTTTGGACGGTAGCCACCCTTATAAAAGAGTATGGCTGTTCGGATGACGGATTTATGGATTTCAGGGCATGGCTGATCGCACAGGGAAAAGACATCTATATGGCAGCACTGGAGAATCCGGATTCTTTAGCAAAGGTAGAAAAGTATGGAGACTGTGAATTTGAATCACTTAATTATGTTGGGGATGAAGCCTATCATGAACTGACCGGGCGGAGTGCTTATGAAGATTGCACACCGGAAATGGAAGAAAGGGTGCTGGAGAAAATATCCGGGGAGATCAAATACCATCCCCTGATTGAGTATCCATTGCAGCCGCCGGATGTGGTTACGGTATATCCTGAAATAGGTGACATGATTATGAAAACGCATGGCATCCGCTTTTTCAGCAAAGATTCTTCCATTTGGAATACTTCACTGCCGGAGTTGAAAGCAATGGTAGAAAAAGGGGCAGCTGAGGTACGGAAACTTAAAAAGGCGAAACAAAAAAATAGGGATAAGCCCCGAAAGCGAAATGAGCCGTCCAGAATCTGATGATAGGTAGTTTGCACGATCTGAGGAAGAAAATCTTGTTGCATTCTGTGAATAGCTTTCTCAGCCGAAAATGGTATAGTGTAATGCTTGATAGAACACAATGAATAAGAAGGGAGCGGACAGAATGCATGTACAATTAGAAGAACTGTGGATGGATGCCATAGAAATGAAAGTGGGCGAGCAGATCGTAAATTATCTGAGAAAAGAACACGCAGAATACCAGGATATAGAAAAACGGCAGAAGAAACTGATCAAAGATTATCCAATGCTGCTGAAAGCGGTGGATGGAGATGGTACAGTTACTTTAAACGAAAAAGAACACTATGCTTTAAAAGAATACCTGTCTAATCAGGATGACATGGAGCGTCTGGAAAAGGAATACCACTATTATTATGGACAGTCTCATGTATTCTCCTACGGGCGGATGTTAAGAAGCATCCAGAAGGAGATCAATCCGGATGGAGATGTGGCAAGAAAGAAAAAACTGGCGGATATGCTGATAGAGGCAAGGACCAGCGATGCAGAGATGGAATTCCTGAAGAAAGATGAAGAATATCAGAAAAGGCGGGAAAAATCGCTGCAGCAGGATAAAATCCTAAAATCTATGAATCCACCCAAGGATATCATGGATCAGGTTGACCTGCTTACCTGCTCCATCAATGATTGCTGGAGCCGATACGCCGATCTGATCTACCAGTATGCGCTGGAAGATATCCTGGCATTTCTGATAGAAAGGCAAGGACTGTGATGGGAAAAGAATGCAGTGATGAGGAATCATAAAAATCCGATCCAGCACAATCAAGTCCCGCACCATGATACGGAAAATTTTAAATGATGGCAGGCAGGCTTTTTCAAAAAGTCCTGGCTGCCGCTTTTTTTTGGAAACTTTAACCAGCTGGGAAAAAAATCCCCGTCGCCGGCAGGCACTCCCTTTCCCGGCAGGTTTTCCACAGCGGGTGTTCAAAGATCCCCACAGTTTCAAAAATTAAATAGAAGGGATGTGATCCTATGATTATAGGAATCGACCATGGCTATTATGCCATGAAAACCCCGCATATCTGTTTCCCAACAGGACTGTCCCGGTATGACTATGAGCCATATACGATGCAGAATGTGTTGCAGTATGCGGGGAATTATTATGTCTGCGGTACCGGACGCCAGACGCTTATGAAAGATAAGACTGCCAATGATAATTATTATCTGCTGACTATGGCAGCATTGGCACAGGAGATTGAATACCGCCGGGCAGAGAGAAAAGGAAAGATCATCCTCGCAGCCGGATTGCCGCTTGCAGGTTTTGGAAGGGAAAAGACGGCTTTCCGGCAGTATCTGTTCCGGAAGGAGCAGCCGCTTTGTTTCCGATACGAAAATGAAGCGTATGAACTGACGATTGAGGATGTGAAACTGTTCCCCCAGGGCTATTCTGCGCTTGCTCTCCATCCGGAATACGTCCGGGATGAGCCGTCTGTTCTTTTGGTGGACATTGGAGGCTGGACTGTGGACCTGATGAGGCTGGATAATGCTGTCCCTAATGCGGCTACCTGCCGCAGCCTTGAGCTTGGCGTTATCCGCTGTATCGATGAAACGATGGAACAGGTGCGTAGGAGTACCGGGCTGTCTGTGACAGATATCCAGATCGAGCGTGTCCTGAATGGAAACAGCTGCAGCCTGGATCCAAAAGCCAAAGAGATCATCCAGAAGAATGGGCGCAGTTATACAGAGAGGATCCTGTCTGCCATTATGGAGGCAGGCTTTGACCTGCGGGCAATCCCCTCCGTTTTTATGGGCGGCGGATCCACCATCGTAAGACGCCACGTGACACCGCAGGATGGGCTTTGCAGGGCTTTTTACCTAACGGACGTAAAAGCCAACGCTGCCGGATATGAACGGATTGTGGGGCAGATGTGCGCAAGGTGAGCCGCCCCGTTTTTTCGTTCCGTCCGACACTGGATGATCCGGAGCATAAGAGGGCATGGGAAATCCTGCAGAGTGTTCCTAATGGACAAAAAAATGCTTTTCTGGTTCAGGCAATCTTACAGTCTGCGGACAGTGAAAAAATGGTGGGGATGATCCGCCAGGTGATCCGGGAAGAACTCCAGAATATGCATTTTGTGTCTGAGAACCCGGTGCAGGCAGAAGCAGATGAAATTCCGGCGCAGATGCTGGATTTCCTGTCTGCGATGGAGGATGGGATGTAAAGGAGGTGGTGCTGTTTTGAAAGTATAGATACATCTATGTATTGTTGGTTATGCAATGATCTTGGAGCCGATGTTTGTTGGGTATTGTGAATAGCTTTGTATGCATCTTTGGAGTATGGTGTGTATAACAAAACGAAAGGAGAAAGCGCAGATGGAAATGAAGAACATATGCGGCAGGATCCCGGTAGAACTCCATGCGAAGGTCAGAGGGGAGATCGAACAGCGTGGGATCAGCACACCAGAATTTCTGCAACAGGTAATCGAAGAACATTTTATGGAAAAAGGAGTGGACCAGATGGCAGCAAGAACAATCGCAGTACAGGTAACAGAGGAATTATTCGGAAGGCTCAAAGCAGTAGTCGCATGGAAGGGATGCAAACAGAAGGATTTCCTTATAAGCATCATCGAGAAAGCAGTCAGGGAAATAGAGGACGAGCAGGAGAATGCGAGAAGGGAAAAAGAAATTGCAGCGTCCCAGCAGGAAGCTGCAGAAGGGGCTGAGGAAGAACCGGAGGGCGCCGAAGAAGAACCAGAAGGAACTGAAGAAGAATCGGAGGGTGCCGGGGAAGAAACTGAGGGGGAGCCGGAATCCGAAGAACCGGAGGTGACCGAAGAATCTGAAGCAGTGCTGCCGGCCGGGAAACCAGAGGATACCAAAGCAGAGCTGGATGAGCCAGAAGGAAAAGATGAGGGTGAAGAACCGATAGAAGCATAAGCAGCAGATAGATGGAAAACAGCAGATTAAAAACAGAGAAAACGGTGTGGCCAAAAGCCATGCCGTTTTTTTTCGGAAAGGAGGCGGATAGCCGGAACGATTCGATTTTTTGATTTATTCAGCGGAATCGGTGGATTCCGTGAAGGACTTAAGCGTGCCGGGGGCTTTGAATGTGTCGGACACTGCGAAATGGACTCTTATGCGGATACGAACTACCGAAGGCTGTTCGATACGGAAGGGGAGTGGTATTGTGACGATGCAAGAAAAATTGAAACAGGAGCCATGCCGGACTTTGATCTTTTATGCGCAGGATTTCCTTGCC
>ERZ809224.581-NODE-581-length-33525-cov-49.476457_pt1 | contig 33525 bp, 32 predicted proteins | sample MGYA00520513_ERZ809224 | MGnify/ENA primary metagenome ERZ809224 (study PRJEB31576, sample SAMEA3212658) | Homo sapiens | biome: human-gut; feature: human gut; material: fecal | place: Sweden | collected 2012 ... | reverse complement strand
AGTGTTCAGTAGGCTTTAAGTCTGCAATCGGAAAAACCCGAACCGTCTGCCCCGCAAAAGCCCGCGGCCGCGCCTGTTCAGCCCAAACCGGCGGCGCAGCCCATCCCCAAGACCGACGCCGCCCCCAAAACCGGCACGGGCACCACTTCCAAAACGGACACTGCCCCCAAGGCAGACACTGCGCCCAAAGCTCCGGCTGCGCAGCCGGAGCAGCCTGCGGCCCCGGCCCAACCCGTCAAGCCTGCCAAATCCGGCAAGTCCGGTAAAAAGGTGCCCCTGTGGCTTGTGATCCTGATTGTTGTGGCGGTCATCTCCGTCATTGGCGCTGTCATGAGCCTGTCCGGCGGCAGCACGAGCAGCCATTCTTCCGCCGCCAGCGGCAGTTCCCAGAGTACCTCTGCCTCCGGCAGCGACCAGGCCGCTCCGGACAGCAGCGCAGCCGCTTCCGGCACCGATCTGCGCACCGTAGCCCTCAACGGCACCAGCTACCATCTGCCCATGCCTGCCCAGCAGCTGCTGGACGCCGGCTGGGTCTTCGAGGATGCTTCTCTGGAGGACCAGACCCTGGCCCCCAAGGATGATCTTATCTACATTGCGCTGATCAACGAGTATGGTACCATCGACATTTCCCTGACCAATTCCTCGCTGAACACGCTGCCCCTGTCGGAATGCACCGTGACCATGCTCTATGTTGCGGAATATTCTTTCAACGACAATTATCTGGAACAGACCGGCAACCAGCTGGTGGCCAACGGCCTGACCCTGGGTACCAGCACTATGGAGGATGCCCAGAAAGTCTACCCTGATGCCCAAAGTTCGGGTACCACTCTGACGGTGGAATCTTCCGACGCCAAGCTGGAACTTGGCTACTCGGGGGATGTGCTCAACTCCGTCCGGCTTTCCGCCGACGCTGCTGCGCAGGGAACCGCCGCCCCGGACCTTTCCACCGTTTCTACCGAACGCCCCGCCGAATACGGTGACGAGACCTTCATCTCCACCTATGCCATGCCGGATTTCACCATTCAGTCCTCGGTTCTGTCCAGCGGCATCCCCCTGCTGGTGGAAGACCTGACCAACATCGGCTGGACGATTGAGCGGCAGCCGGAATATCTGCCCGCGAACTCCGTCGCCTATGTCTATCTGCGGTACGATGTGCGCTCCACCCTGAAGATCCGCGCCGCAAACTACACCGGCAACGCCATTCTGCCCCAGTATGGCATCATCACGGGCATTTCTTTCGGGTCAGAAGCACTGCATGATGACCAGATGGCCACACCGGACCTGCAGCTGCTGTATCAGGACCAGCCCCTGGCTCAGTTAGGGCAGTCTACCAAGAGTGATGTGCAGGCCAAATTGCTGGATCTGAACATGGCCACAGAGGAACCCTTTGACACGCAGCTGAGGCTGTACCCCTATGGAGATGACGGCCGCAGCCTCCTGCTGAATTTTGATCAGGACAACGTCCTTCTTTCCATTACAGTCAATTGCCCCTTCCCCATGTACATCTACAACTATGAATCAGAGGAGGCCGCTCAATGAGAACGTACACAAAATTTCTGGCCCTGCTGTTGGGGGCTGCTCTCTGCCTGACGGCCTGCGGCAAAAAAGAAGCGGTGGAAGCCACCCCGGAATCGGCTGCCGAAACCGCCGCACCGGCCACCCCGACGCCGGAACCGTCGCCCACGCCCGCACCGGCCACTCCGGTTCCCACCGCCACGGCAGCCCCTGCTCTGGACGGCGACCTGCTGGCACTGGTATTGCCGAACCTCAGCGGTCAGTGGGGCGGTGTAAGCCCTGACGGTACCGCCTGGGTACTCTCACTGGAAAACGGGCAGGCCACCCTGCAAAGCCAGGCGCCCGATGCCGCCCAAGCCTCCACCGTGGCCAGCCTTTCCCTTTCCGACCTTTCGCTGGACGATCTTTCCCAGCTGCAGCTGGGGGATTACACCATTGCCCTGGTACCGGACGGTGACGGCTATGCCCTGCGCATCGACGATCTGTATCTCACATCCCAGAACGTTTCTGACCCGGCCAGGCTGCTGGAGGACCTGCGCAGTGCCGACGAACTGCTCACCCAGCTGGAAACGGACAATTTCTGGATGGCCTGCGTGGGCAGTGATCTGTACAGCCTGCAGCTGACCGAAGAAGGGCTGACTCTGACCTGCTACACCGAGCAGGACGGCACCGTAAACGCCCAGACCCTGACCGGCACCTTTACGCTGGATGCCGACGGTCTGCAGGTAGTGGATGCTGACGGCGCACAGATTCTTTCCTTTGGCTGGGATATGATTGCCGAGGAGGACGCCCTGGACCGCCTGGAACTGTCCCAGACGCTGGACGGCGCCGCCGTCCCCGCCGGGGAGACCTTCTCCTTCTATGCCACGGAGGTCACCGATGCGGAGGAAGCGGATGCCATGGCGCGCGCCTACCTGGAAAACCGCCAGACGCCCGACCCCGCCACCGATGACCTGACCACGCTGCTTTCCGGTTACCGGGGCGTTTCCATCGTAGATGCCTGTATTCTCCATGGCCTGGACCCCTCGCTGGAAAACCGCGCCATCTACGCCGAAGCTTTTGGTATCGAGAATTACCGCGGCACAGCCGAGCAGAACCTTTTCCTGCTCACCAGCATGGGCGGTGTCATCGAATAATTTTGGGTTCACCGCTTGTACAAGGGACGCCATACGGTTACAATAAGAGCGTCGAATTTCTGCCGGAAAGGAGTCGGTCTTGATGACTGTATACGGAACGCCCTTGTGCATTGACTGCCGCAACTATCGGGCGCTGCAGGCATCCCGCGGTTTTGCCGCAGCCTATATTGATATTACCGAAAACACCGCCAACCTGAGGGAATTTCTCGCCCTGCGGGATCACGACCCGGTATTTGCACCGGTCCGGGAACGGGGCGGCATTGGTGTCCCCTGTTTTGTGGCGGATGACGGCCGCAAAACGCTGGACCTGGACGAAGCCCTTGGCTGGATCGGCCAGCCGCCGGTCCGCCCTGAAGAAATCGTGGAGCATCGCCCCGCCTGTACCCCCGAAGGCTGCAAGTAATCCGTTTATCAAACCAAAAGACCGTACCTTTTCAGGTACGGTCTTTTTTGTGGCCGTTATGGGGTTTTTATACGGTTTGTTTGGCTTTTCATCCTCGTCCACCAATGATCATGCAACCGCCGCAACGCCGTATCCTGTTCCCCACAGGATACGGCCTTTTGAAAGGATAAAAAGGGCCAGTTTATCCATTTTGTATTTTTTCTTTAAATTATACAACTCATTGATTTTCTTTGTGTTGTTTTTCCCGAACCGCTTTCCGCACGTTACTCAAGGTTACCGGTGTCATATTCAGGAACGAGGCAATATATTTGTGGGGAATCCGGTCGATCAGTCCCGGGTAAGTTCTCAAAAACCATTGATACCGCTGCAATGCGTCGTACTGGTACACCGCAATTTTCAGTTCCCGATGCATTACTGCGGAGCGCAGTACAAGATCCCGGTAAACCTCCACCAGTCTGGGATACTGGTCCATCAGTTTCTGCACGGTTTCCAACGGAACGGTCAGCACTTCACTGTCTTCCAGCACCTCCATAGTCACGGATGCGGGTCGCGTATAATCGCTGTCCGGCATAACGGAATCCCCATACCGGCAGGAAATGCAGTCGGTCACATCTTTTCCGTTGTGGTTAGGCAATACGCCGCGTATGACACCTTTCAGCAAAAAGCACAGGTTTGTGGGGACTGTACCTTCCCGGATCAGAATCTCTCCTACCCGCAGTGTCAGAATCCTGGAGGCAGGGACTGCCGCCTGTACAAGCCCATCCTCCTTGATCTGCAACGTTTCCCGGTAGAATTTTTCCAGCCGTTCCTGCATTTCTTCCTGCTTTTTCACTTCCATGGCGTATAAATCCCTTTCTTCCCAATATGTCACAGGACATTATTGATAGAATCCAGTATTTATAGAGTATTGTACCGCAACTTCCCCGCTGTGTGCAACCATTCCGCTCATAAAAGCAGCCTTACCGGTCAAAAAAAGGCCGGGCAGCACCGCCCGGTCTTTTCTTGTTTTTCTTTTTTGAGCAACCCCGGCACAGCACTCCTTACCCATGCCGTTCTGTTTTCCCAGTCAGTAACGGAAGCGAACCCTTTTCGCCTGTTGCCATTTTGCCCTGTTCCGGCTATTTTTTTGCTGACCCGGTTTACCCTGCATCCCGTTCTTTCAATTCCCGCCGGACTTTGCTCAGGGTCACCGGCGTCATATTCAGGAGGGAGGCAATGTATTTATGTTGGATTCGATCGATCAGCCCGGGGTACTCCTGCAAAAACCACTGATACCGCTGTGCCGCCGTATACTGGTAGGCCACAATTTTCAGTGTTCTATGCTGATTTTCCGACTGGATCAGCAATTTTTCATGGAGCTTTATCAGCTTGGGGTGATTTTGCAGCAGCCACTTCACATGTTCGATGTCCACACAGACGATCTCGGAATCTTCCAATGCTTCAATGCAGATGGAAGCCGGCCGCCAGAACTCACCATCCGGCATGACCGATTCTCCGCACCGGAAAACAATGCAGTCGGTAATGTCTTTTCCGTTTTCGTTCAGCAGAAAGCCCCGTACCACCCCCTGCATCAAAAGGCACAGCTGCGTGGGGATTTGCCCCTGCTTGAACAGCGTTTCGCCTGCTTTCACCTTTCTGGTCCTGGAAATTCTTACAACTTCTCTCAGCAGGCTTTCGTCTGTAATTTTAAAACACTCGCGGTAAAAATCTGCCAACTGCATTTATATGTTCCTCTCAAAAAGCATCTACCGTAAAATAATACGCTCCTTTCCCCTTATGTTGCATTATTCCAGATTAATTCAAGATGTTTTCATTGATTGTATGCTTTTTTGTTTCTATCCACCACACAAAAACCGCCGCAGGGCAAAACGCTCTGCGGCGGTTATAGGTTTTAGTGCAGTTCGGGCCAGTATGCCTTGTTGGCTTCGATCAGATCATCCAGGATCTCCTTGGCCACCTTGGCGCTGGGTACCGTCTTGCTCAGGGTCAGGGCCTGCCACAGCTTCTGGTAGCTGTGTTCACAGTAGGCCTGGACCACCAGTTTTTCCACGGCCACCTGCTGCTGCATCATGCCCAGCTGGAAGGTCGGGATCTCACCCTGGCACAGGGGTTCGGGGCCGTCGTTGCCCACCAGGCAAGGCACTTCCACCATGGCATGGGGGTCAAAGTTCTCGATGGCGCCCTTGTTTTCCACAATGCAGAGCATCCGCTCGTGGGTGTTGTAGGCAATGGCACGGGCCAGGTCCACGATAAAGGAAGCGTGGTTGTCGATCTCGAACTCGGTGCCTTCAAAGGTACCGGCCTCGATGATGGCACGGGCCGCACCGAACACCTTCTTTTCCCGGCCGTCGATGACTTCGTTGGCGCGGGTGTAGTTGGGGTCGGAATGCTCCACCACATAGTCGGGGTAGAGGTAATATTTCAGGTAGGTGTTGGGCAGGCAGTCCGGCGTAACGGCCAGCAGGTCGGCGGCCTTCTTGTGGGTGGCCTGCCAGCTTTCGTCCATGTGCTGGGTCTCGATGGCCTTCTGGGTCAGGTAGCCGTTCTTGCTCACGTAGTCGATCAGCTGGGCGGTGTAGTCGGTGCCGTCCTTATCCTTCACGCTGGTCCACCAGCCAAAGTGGTTCAGGCCGTAGTACCGTACATCCAGGTCCTTGGGGGTCTTGCCCACAATGTAGCTCATGCGGCGCAGGGTACCCACGGGCATGTCGCAGATGTTGATGATCTTGGCCTTGGGGCGCAGCACGCGGCAGGCTTCCGCCACGATGGCCGCCGGGTTGGAGTAGTTCAGCATCCAGCAGTCGGGGCTGTACTGTTCCATGTAGTCGATCAGCTGGATGATGTCCGGGATGCTGCGCATACCGTAGGCGATGCCGCCGGGGCCGCAGGTCTCCTGGCCCACCACGCCGTGCTGCAGGGGGATCTTTTCATCCTTTTCCCGCATGGGGTAGCCGCCGCTGCGGATGTGCGCCATGCAGAAATCCACATCGGTGAAGGCCTCGGCGGGGTCGGTGGTGTACGAGAAGGCCACCTGGGGCGCCAGTTTCTTCAGGGCGATGCCCACCGCTTTGGCGATGGTCTCCTGGCGGGCCGCGTCGTTGTCATACAGTTTGAGGCTGCGGATTGGGAACCGCTCCAGGCTGTCCATCAGCATCATCACGATGCCGGGGGTATAGGTGCTGCCGCCGCCGGCGATCACAACAGAAAATTCTTTCATGGCGAACTCCTTTCTCTCAGTCGGTCTCTTTGATGCCCAGTTCCTCATCCACCGCTTTGCGCACGGCGTTGACCTTCAGGCCATAGACGACCTGGACATTTTTGCCTTTGCGTACAATGGCGGTAGCGCCGGTGCGGTTTTTGAGGGTATCCTCATCCACCAGATCGGGGTTGGCCAGTTCGGTACGCAGACGGGTGTAGCAGTTGGTTACTTTCAGGATGTTGTCCTTGCCGCCCAGCGCCGTAACGATCAGCGCGGCGTCAATGCCATCCTCGGATTTGGCGGTGCCGTCAGCCTCCACCTTGGCCTTGTACTCGGCCTTGGAGTGGAGTTTCATCTCCATGCCTTCGGTCTCACGGCCCAGGGTGTGGAGGTTGAGCTTGGTGATCAGGAAGCGGAACACCACATAGTACAGGCCGAAGTAGAGCACGCCCACCAGGATGTACAGGGGCCAGCGGGTCTTTTCCAGGCCCAGGGGCACGTTGTACAGCAAAAAGTCGATGAAGCCGTTGGGACCGATGGCGCGGCAGCCGATGAGGTTGAGCACCACAAAGCTGGAACCGGCCAGCACAGCGTGGACCACGAAGAGGATGGGGGCCACAAACAGGAAGCTGAACTCGATGGGTTCGGTAACACCGGCAATGAAGGAAGTGGTCGCGGCCGCAATGAGGATAGCCTTGATCTTGCCGCGGTTTTCGGGGCGGGCGGTATGGTACATGGCCAGGCAGGCGCCGATGAGGCCGAACATCTTGGAGATGCCGCGGGCGTCCCAGATAACGGACTGGCTCAGCACCTTGATGCTCTCATCCGCAATTTCCGCATAGTAGATGTTGCGGGCACCCTCGAAGACCTGGCCGCCGATGGTCTCCACACCACCCAGAGAGGTGTACAGGAAGGGCGTGTAGACCAGGTGATGCAGGCCGGTGGGGATGAGCAGGCGCTCCAGCATACCGTAGATGAACAGGCCGAAGTTGCCGGTGCTCTGGATAAAGCCGCCCAACGCATTGATGCCGGCCTGGGCGAAGGGCCAGATGTAGGTCATGGCCACCGCAAACAGGACCATGATGGGAATGAGCACGATAAAGACGAAACGGGTACCGCCGTAGATCTGGAAAGCGTTGTTGAACTCGGTTTCACAGAAGCGGTTGTGGACGATGGCCACAATGATGCCCAGCATCAGGCCCAGGAAGACGCCCATATCCAGCACCTGAACGCCCAGAACCGTCGTCTGGCCGGTGCCGCTGAGGCTGCCTTCCACCAGCATGCCCTGCAGGCCCATGAACTTGTTCATGGCGTTGATAAAGACCAGGAATGCCAGCAGCGAGATAAAGCCGGCTTCGCTCTTTTTCTTGTTGGCCAGACCTACCGCCAGGCCCACGCAGAAGATGATGCCCAGGTTGGTAAGGATGGCGGTCAGCGAACCGGAGAGCAGGGTGCCGAAACCGATGGTCACCGGATTGTTCAGGAAGGGCAGGACTTCCTGCAGGCGGGTATTGGTGAACAGGTTGCCCACCGCGATCAGAATACCGGCGATCGGCAGGATCAGCACGGGGATGAACATGGCTTTGGAAAATTTCTGCAAGCCGTCCATTACTTTTTCTTTCATTGTTTTCTCCTTTTACACACCGTTTAGAGAATTTGCGGGTGCGTCCACCCATCCGCGACGCTCACGGCCGTATCGCTGCACACACTATGCCATAAAAACCCCCGCGCTGTAAACCGTTTCGGGGACACAAAAAACAGGTTACCACGATTGATAACCCGTTACCTTGTTTTTTCGTCTTTTTTTACAATTCCGTGCCGGTTTCGTTTTGCGAAATGCACAAACGATGGTATTCGTACGCGATCAGTTCAGCCAGCATCAGCGCCTGGGGGAAGAAGGTGTTGGGCCGCACATTCTGGTCGTCCAGCTTGCAGTGATCCTCCACCCGGAACCACAGATCCGCAAACTGGCTGACGCTGTTGGGCTGTTCCCCCGTAATGGCCACGGTGGGCACACCGTTCTCCCGGGCGGTCTTGATCTTGTCCCGCACCATGGCTGTTTCGCCGGATTTGGAAACACAAAGGAACAGCCCGATGCTGTCCAGGCTGTTCTCAAAGATGCCCACCGAATCCCCGCCGCTGGCAAACAGGCACAGCCGCCCCATGTTGGTCAGCTTGTTGGCCAGATAGTTGCCCACCAGACCGGAAAATCCCGTGGCATACACAAAGATGAACTTGCCGTTCAGCCCCGCAATATACTGGGCGCATCGTTTCAGCTGGTCATAGGCGTTGTATTCCAGCAGGGAATCCAGATTGAACCCGTCCAGAAAATTCTGTGCCTCGCTGATCTGTTCGGTGTGTTCCTGGGTCAGGGTGCGCAGCTTGTAGCACATATCCACAAAGCCCGCATAGCCCATCTTGTGGGACAGCCGCATGATGGTGGAGGTCGAGGTATAGTTTTCCCGCGCAATGTCCCGCACGCCCTGGGCCAGCGCCCCGTCCAGATGGTCCAGAATATACTCCAGCACCTGGCGCTCGGTATCGGTCAGTTTTTTGTCTTGGATCAGTTTGCTGATGTCCACTTCCATCCCCCGGCTTGCTGTTTTTGGCGGTGTGCGCCGCCCGTTTTACCTGTTCTTTACTTATTATATCTTTTGTCCCCATCCCCCGCAAGATACCCCCGGGGAAATCCTTTTTTCCAAAGGCAAATGCTCTGCCCCACCTAATGCTGAATCAAATAAAAAAGATGCAAGGACGAAAATGTCCTTGCATCTAATTTGGCGGAGCATCAGAGATTTGAACTCTGGCGGCGCTGTTAACGCCCTATCGCATTTCGAGTTTTGTCTCCCCAATGTCGTCTGTGCTCCCCCAGGGTCAAAACAGGCCGTTTCGTCCCGCCCATTTTGCCCACACCACGCGGATTTCCAGCACATCCGCCCACAAAACCGCGTGGGTACAAGTAAAAGTATACTACCACCCTTTGGGGCGAAAAGCAACGCCTTCCGGGAAAAATGCAAGATGCCGTGCAAGATAACCGGCAGGGCATCCGGCCCACAGGGGCGGGTTCTGGCTTTTGTCCCGGCGCAGAATTTTCCCGCAGGCGGGAAAATCACCCCAAAATCCAAGAATCTTGTCGTACTGATACGGTTTCTCCGGGTCCGAATTTCATCAAAGGAGAATCCGACCATGAACGAACAAACCACTACACAAGACAGGCTGGCAGAGGAGATCGACGCGCTGCTGGCACCCTATCCCGATCCCATGAGCCGCAACGACTTCCGCATTGCCTGCCACATCGGCACCCGCACTTCGCTGTATCTTCTGCAGAGCGGGCTGGTGCCCTGCATCCACACCGGCAAGCGCACCCGCTGCTACAAGATCGCCAAGGCGGACGTGGCCGCCTACCTGCGCCGCCGCCTGACCGAGCCGGAGTATTACGCTCCTCCCAGCGGGGGGTACAAGAACTATCCCCAGCGCAAACCGCCCGCCGTATCCCTGACCCGTACCCTCGATTACGAGATCGTCAGCCGCCTGCTCCTCCGCCGCCACCTGGAACAGCAGCTGGCCGACGCCCCCGACGTGCTGACCGTGGAGCAGATCGCCCGCTTCACCGGCTACACGCCCCACACGGTCTCCCGCTGGTGTACCGAGGGCCGCCTGCGCACCATCCAGCGCCGCCCACGATTCATGGTGCCGAAAACCTGGCTGCTGGACTATCTGGTATCGGATGATTATAACAGGATCACGAGGAAGAGTGGGAAGCATTACGGGATGATACATTCATTAACCAAGCCACCGCGCCAAATCAAATAGAGAACAGGTAAGCTATGCATCACAAAGACGCTCATTATTTTGTAAGGAAGTCCCTGATTGTCTTTGCAATCCCGCTGGACAAAATAAACGGTACACCATTTCCAATTGTTTTGAATTTATCTGTTAGTGTCATTTCCGATGGCAAAACAAATTCCTTGGGCAACGTCTGCAAAGCCAGCGCTTCGGCAGCTGAAAGCCTCCTCGTTTTATATGGATGAAGATGCACTTCATTGTTTCCATAGGCTACTGTCGGTGAATATCTCCATCGGTGTAGCCTTTTATAAGATTTTTTACTATCGTCTCCCTCATCAATTACTTCCATTTTCGCTTTGCCTGCCTTGGGAACGAAGTAATCATTGGCGTTGAGATGATGTTCCACATCGTTCTTTCTGAACCAGTATTCTACTGTTAGGTTTTCCGGGATTCCCGGAGGACATTCCGTATAACTTCCCTCTTTATATGGATTTGTGCTTGGCCAGGGTAGTTTTTTCAAATCAGACATTTTATACTTTTGATATTTTTCCCAGGGGAAGTCTTCAATGGATTTTCCCTGGTATTTATTTTTTAAAACATCTTCCCTAATTCCAAACATTAATATGCGGTCCCTGTCCTGAGGGGCACCAAATTCTAAGGCATTCGTAAGGCGTTCCGTGGTAATATATCCTGCATTATTCAACATTCCTTTGAGTTCATCAAAAAACGCCCTATGTCTCTTTGTCCTCCACAACCCTTTCACGTTTTCAAAGAGAAAAAACTCTGGCTTCATTGCGATAATCAGGCTGATATAACTCAGAGATAGTTTTCCGTTTTCTCCATCTCTTCCCCGCTGCTTACCCGCAATAGAGAAATCGGGACAGGGAGGCCCTCCAATAAAACCAACCAGGCTGCCATCCTTCCGGGCGTCGGCAATCCACTCCTGCAATTCGTCCTTGCGTTCATTAAGGAAAACGTTGATATCACCATTAAAATACCCATACTTTGGCTCACGTAAATTCATCTTTTTACGCGAATATTTATAGGCATTCATAAAAGCGGGATGGAACTCATTCACGAATTCTATGTCGAAACCATTCATCTCAAAACCAAGATCCAAAAAGCCCGATCCAGAAAAGAAAGAAAAAATTTTATTTTTCATAACCTGCCCCTTTAATTCTTATATATCTTCCGCTCTTAATTCTTGCGTCCGCATGTTTTCCGTACCGACAGGAACCGCCTGCTTTCTCCCAAATTTTTCAACACGATTTACCCGGTCTTCTGAGCAAAATACTTGTATCCGCCTGCTAGTTATACCCTAGCACCGGGATGCCCCTTGAATTGTCATATACTTCATATGATTTTCCTACAAATTAGAAATATCAACAGCCTGCTCTTCATTTTATACTATTAAGTAAATAAAAGCAATTTTTTGCCTGGTTAAAATCTGAATAGGCAGCCCCTATACATTTTCCTGGCGAAATGATAAAATAAAGTAAATATCGTTCAAAATCACAAGGAGGGACGGCCATGGCACTCACCCCGACGCCGGCAGCACTAGCTGCTATTACAAACCCCAATGGAACTGCTCGTAGTGTTCCTGCAGATCAAATGATGGAATATGTCTATGGTTCCAATCTTCCCAAACGCAATACTGCTATCCGGGATGCCCTTAAATGCATCGACACCGAAACAAACAGCCTTTATAAATTCAAAAAATTTGCAAAGCCTGATTCTTCTGCTCTGAACAACTGTCATGGCCGATGGTCAGAAGCTCTTTTTGCACTTTTCGCCTGGAATACCATTGCGGATATAAATAGTAAAAGGCAAGATAGTACGCGCTATGTTTATATCAAACTTCCCAACAGAAAGAATGCATCAACCGAATGGACATCTTTACTACTAGAACCTAATTGTAGAAGAAGTCTTAACGAATTTGTCCTTGATGACACAAATCCTATTGTGAAGAAAAGCGACCACAACCGGTTGCTATTGATCGCCAGTAATCCAGATGCCGTTATTTTGAAGTTTGACGAAGCAGAATTAACCACATTTGGCCTTCCATTTTCGGTCTCAAGTAAATTTTCGTCATTTACAGCAGCAGATTTGACCAATCTGGACTCTCTATATACATTTTTCAAAGATAAAGTGCTGCCATCAAAAAATCTGGTGGCCTTATTATCGTTGAAAACTTCTCTACGCGGAGACCGGAGATATCAATTTCTTCGGGAAGGTGACAATGCAAAGTCTATTCTTATGTATTTGTACACAACAAAAGCGGACAAAGGATTAAGTACGCACTTCTTTTCCAACCGTTTTTACTGTTTTACTTTTGAAGCAGCATCTAAAAACGATATGGATGTTATGGACGCGGCAATGAGTGCCTATGTCTCCTCTCCAATAATCGACCCCGTTTGGGCAGTCGATAAATTATACGAGTGTCTTACACTTTCAAATGTTACAACTGCAATCCGGGACATAGTAAAAAAATCTGGCTAATGGCAGAAGGTGATCTCATGGATGTTTTAACTCCTGCACAACGCCGGAAAAATATGCAGCATATCCGTTCCAAGGATACTTCCATTGAGATCCTGCTTCGCAAAAGACTCTGGGCACAGGGTATCCGGTACCGGAAAAATTATAAAGCCCTTCCAGGAAAGCCTGATATAGCCATCACAAAATATAAAATTGCTGTATTCTGTGACAGTGAGTTTTTTCATGGGAAAGACTGGAATATAAAACGGGAACGGTTACTTTCTTCTTCCAAAGGGAACTATTGGATTCCAAAAATAGAACGGAATATGGCACACGATGAAGAGGTCAATCAAGCACTCAATTACCTAGGCTGGCATGTTATCCGTTTTTGGGGGAAAGAAATCAAAAAAGAACCTGATGCGTGTGTCCAAGCGGTAAAAGAACTCATTTTGGATCTCTCTATACAAAACTTAGAGGATAAATAGCTTCTTAAATCTGTGTTGTTATAGCATCTGTACGGTCCCGAACCACTATACTTGCTCACTGTCAGCCGCCTAAGCATTCGAGCCGGATAAAAAGTAGCTATCCCCTTTATCTTCTCAATTTCTTGTATCTGCATCAACAGACGCTTCGGATAAAGTAATGCTTCCCTGTGCCCGCCCTCTTTCCATATTTTTTATTATTCTACATTTCCAACCGTACCAAAAACACTCCAGCATGATCTGAGTTTGAACATTGTTTCCCGTTTTGCTTGAAATCCGGCAACGCCTTTTTCCATACCGTGTGGTGTTCATATATTACTCTCAAACGAAGAAAAGTCAAGTATTCCCCACAATATTTAATATTGCGGACCATTCTGCCATATCTATAATTTTCATTCCGGTTATATTATCACATCTGTTCCTTCATATATTTGGGGATATAGCACTGCCGCAATTAGGGACATTTGAGTATCTTTATTTTCTCCGTGAGATGATCAAATTGCAGGCAAATGCGTTCAGCGTATCCGCCTGCCAACAGCTTAATAATTTTATTTTAACAAATTCTTAGAGCTTCTTCTGGGGCTCTTTTTGTTATATCTGAAGTTATTCTTCTGTTTTTCGCTCTTTTCCCACCGCTGCCCGGGTTCTCATAATCCAGCTAAGTCCGCACTCTCCGGCCAACAAATCTTCCACTCAAAGTATTCCGCTTCGGTAATTTCTCCTTGGCGAAGCTTCCGCTGCACTTCCGCCCAGTCTTTAAGGAAATCATTCAGGATCGTCGAATTAAACCACATGGCCACGGGGCTGTCCGGCGGCCAGTCATCATTGTCATCATAACGCAACGAAAAATCCGGATTGGCGTTGTACCGAGTATCGGACCGCTGTGTACGGACCAGGTTGATAATACCGGGCACTTCCTCATCCAGCCAGAACAGTTGCTCCATCATATCGGTGGCTGCACCGTTTCCGCCTTCCGATAAGGCCATCGAAGATACATTCATCACTTCGGACATTTTCTCCAGCAGCGGCTTTTTGGGAATCCGGTACCCCATCTCATACTGAGCAATACGGTTGGCGCCACCTGCGCCCAATCCAATCTTTTCTCCCAGTTCCTTCTGCGTCATCTGCCGATGGCGGCGTATCCGCTTGATTTTTTCGCCGGTTGTCACGGTTTTGCTCCTCTCCAAGCCGTTATCGCGTCCACGGATTTCCCGTGGGCGCGTCTTTTTGTATTCATTGTACCCTACCCGTCCCTGTTTTACAAGGAAATTGTAACAAATTTGCGAAATGCATTGACGTTCGCATTTTTGCGAATTATAATATTATTATCAAATTTGCGAAAGTTCAATTGAACATCCGCAAACAATTACATAAAGGAGATTTGCCTATGATTATCCAATTCGTATATTTTCATTCCACGAGGGTCGCATGTCTGCGAAACGCCTCATCCCGGAAAAAGAGCTGAAAGCCTGCTATGGCCTGCTGTTTGCCGACTATCCCGATGTGGTGACGGTCCGGCAGCTGCAAACTATGTTGGGCATCAGCCGTCATGCGGCGTATGATCTGCTGGGAGAAGGGGAAATCGGAGCCCTCAAGCTGGGCAACGCCTACAAGGTCCCCAAAATCAACGTCATCCGTTATCTGCTGATCAATGCACAAGGGGCGGGTTTTGCCGGGCAAGACCTGCAAAGTGAATCATAGCATGATTCACTGGAAATCCGCCGCAGAAAAAGTGAATCATAGCATGATTCACTTTCTGCTGTATTGCGGCCAAAGGTATCTTAATAAGATTCACGCAAGCGATCTTCCCAGCAAAGTGAATCTTATTAAGATTCACTCTGTACCTCCGCCCAAATCCGCGCCGCCGGGCGGCAGACACGTTACCCGCATTGTCGCAAAGGTCGCGCCACAGGGCTCCGTTGGGCGGCCTGTGGCCCAAGCAAGAAGGAGGCGTATGCCATGCAGAGAAACGAACCTATTGATGCTGAAACTCTACTTTCCACCCCGCTGCCGCCGGTACGGTGGCTGATTCCCGGCCTGCTACCCGCCGGGCTTTCCTTGTTGGCCGGTGCCAGCAAGGCAGGCAAAAGTTGGCTGTGCCTGTGGCTTTGCCTGCAGCTGGCCCGGGGCGGCGAGATCTGGGGCCGCACCACCCAGCCGCAGACCGTACTGTACCTCTGTCTGGAGGACACCTATGCCCGCATCCAGGGGCGTTTGTTCCGCCTGACCGAGGACTCCGTTCCCAGCCGGTTGTACTTCCAGACCGCAAGCTGCGCCATCGGGGACGGGCTGGAACTCCAGATTGAGAAATTCCTGTCCCAGCACCCCGAAACCGGGCTAGTGGTCATCGACACCTTGCAGAAGGTCCGCACTGCCGACCAGAACAACGGCGCTTACGCCAGCGATTACCAGGATATGAGCGCGCTGAAATCCCTGGCGGACCGCCGCGGTATCGGGCTGCTGCTGGTGCATCATCTGCGCAAACAGGGCGCATCCGACCCGTTTCAGCAGATTTCCGGGTCCAACGGCCTGATGGGTGCCGCCGACACCATCTGGCTGCTGCAGCGTCAGCGGATGAGCGACACGGCCCGGCTGCTGGTGACAGGCCGTGACATGGACAGCTGCACCCTCCACCTGCAGACCCGGGACTGCATCTGGCAGCTGTTGGAGGAGGAATCCGCCGAGGAGCAGGTCCGGAAGGCCGTCCCGGACTATCTGTTGCGGGCGGCGGACTTTATCCAGCACATCGGCAGCTGGACAGGCACCGCCACCGAACTGCTGACCGCCGCGGGCATCACCGGTGTGCAGCCCAACCAGTTCACCCGCAAACTGGTGGAGCACTTTTACACGGTGTTTGCCCCGCAGGACATCCGATACCAGTCCCGGCGCACCTCCAACACCCGGCTGCTGTGCTTCATCTGTGACGGGGATGACGGTCATGACGGTAGTGACGATGATACCGCCAGCCCCCCTTTACCGTCTGGTACGGTACAGGCTGGTGAAGAGGGTGCGGCCCCCATACCGTCATCATCGTCATCACCGTCACCGGGGCCGCATCACGGTAGCGAGCATGGGCTTTGTGTTGCCGACGGGCAACCCTTCGCCGCGGCGGACACCGCCGCTCCTACGGGGACGACCCCGAACCCCGTAATCTCACGGGAGGCTGCCTCGTGAGAAACCGCACCGTAGGTATCAACGTGCGGGTGACACCGGCTGAAAAACACCGGATGGAATCCGCCGCCCGGCGCTGCGGTCTGACGCTGTCGGAGTATCTCCGGCAGCGGGCACTGGGGTACACACCGCAGTTTCATCCGCCCGCGTCTTTGTTCTCCGCTCTGGAAGAACTGGACGCGCTGGCGGACCGTCTGCCGCCCGGGGACGCGCTCCCCTGCCGGGCGGCCACAGACCAGATCCGGGATGCCCTGCTGCCGAAGGAGTGATCCCTGGCCGTCACCAAGATCTGGCCGGTGCGGGACAACCTGCGCCGGGTGGTGGACTACGCCGCCAATCCAGAGAAAACCGAATACGGCGCCCTGGCCCAGGCGCTGCACTACGCCGGGAACGACGCCAAGACCACCTTGCCAGAAAGCGCCAAACTGGTGTCGGGCATTCATTGCCGCCCCGAAACCGCCTGGGCGGATATGCGGGCGGTGCAGCGGAAGTTCGGCAAGACCGAGGGCGTGGTGGCGATGCACGCTTACCAGAGTTTCCAGTCTGGTGAGGTGACTCCGGAACAGTGCCATGCCATCGGGGTGGAGCTGGCCCGGCAGGTTTGGGGCGGGCGGTTCCAGGTGCTGGTGGCCACCCACATGAACACCCACTGCCTGCACAACCACTTTGTCATCAATGCGGTGTCCTATGTGGATGGCAAAAAGTACGAGCAGCGCCGCAGCCAGTACCGGGAGCTGCGCCGCGCTTCCGATGCCCTCTGCCGGGCCCAGGGGTTGTCGGTGGTACAACCCCAAGGCAAAAGCTCACCGCGCCCCCTCTACGAAGCGGAGCGCCGGGGTGAGCCCACCCGGTACAACCGGATGCGGGAGACATTGCAAACCGCCCTCCGGCAGACCAGCACCGAGGAGGACTTTGCCCTGGCCCTGCGGCGGATGGGCTATCTGTGGCGGCGGGAGGAGGGCCGCAAGTATGCCACGCTGCGTTCGGTGGACGGCGGCCGCCCGGTGCGGGTGCATCGCCTGGGCCCGGAGTTCGATTGGCCCGCGCTGGCCAGGGTGCTGGACGCCCACTACTACCAGTTCGGTCCCCACTATTACAGCCTGTTCGGCGGGTATGACCGTCCCAGGCATTACCCCTGCCGTTCCTGGGCCAAGGTGCGGTACAAAGGTCTGCTGGACGAGCTCTTCGGAAAGCCCCATCTGGGCCGGAAGTATCTCTACTTCCGGTACAAGGTGCAGGCCAACCTGAATCCCCGGGCGTCCATCAACTGGCCGGAGATCGAAGCGATCTGGCGCAACGTGGAGCGCACGCTGGAGGAGATGCACCTCTGCTTTGACCGGGATTTCCACACCACCGATGAGGTGGAGGCCCGCCGCCGGGAACTGGCGGCGCAGATCGACGCTCTCTGCAAGGAGCGCGCCGACTGCGCCCAGCTGCTGCGGCACAAGGTCCCGCCGCCCGGCACCGTTGATCGTCGGGACGGACTGACCCGCCAGATCAAGGCTCTGCGGCACGAGGATGAAGTCTGTGACAGGATTCTCCGAAGGGTACGAGCCACCACCGCCTGCCGCAAGGCATTGGCGGAGCAGGCCCGCCAGCGGGCCGAGGAAAAAGCCCGCCACCGCAAACGCCGCCGCGATTTGGGGCGCTGAACCGCAACCATACCAAAAGCCCGCGCCGGGAAGTTCCCGACGCGGGCGCTTTGGTAGATTTGTACCCAAAACAAGGGCGTATCCTTGTGTAGATTTGTGACTAGCTTTTGCCAGGGATTCCGGGTATTGTTGTGTTGGACCCGGAAACCCGTACAAACGAGTATGAAAGGAGAAATGCCTATGGTAGCAGGCCGACTGCAAGAGAAAAACGGATATTACTACATGGTGCTCAGCTATACCGGTGCCGACGGCAAGCGCAAACAGCCCTGGCACGCCACCGGACTGCCTGTGAAGGGCAACAAAAAGCGGGCGGAGGAGATGCTGCGGGAACTGCGCCGCAGCTTCACGCCACCCAAACCCAACCGCAAAGAGGAACTGAGCCCCGATATGCTGTTCAGCGACTATATGCTCTATTGGCTGAAAATCATCCGCCCCGCCGTGCAGGAGACCACCTGGTCCTCTTACAACTTCAATGTGAAGAACCATATCGTCCCCTATTTCGATCCCACCGGCATCACGCTGGGCGGGCTGCAGGCACGGCATATCCAGAGTTTCTATCTCCACGAGCTGGAAACGCTGAAAGCCACCAGCGTACTGCGGCAGCACGCCAACCTGCACAAGGCGCTGAAATACGCCGTGAAGCTGGACCTCATCCCTGGCAACCCGGTGGACAAGGTAGAACGGCCCAAGCCCGAGAAGTACATGGCCGCCTACTACACCGCCGAGGAGATGGAGCAGCTATTCGAAGCCGCCCGGGGCCACCGGCTGGAACTGATCATCCAGTTTGCGGCCTTCTACGGGCTGCGCCGGGGCGAGGTGCTGTGCCTGCGGTGGGACGCCGTGGACTTTGAGGCGGGTACCCTGACCATCCGGCACATCGTGACCAGCACCAACCTGGAGGGCAAACACGTCCTGGTGGAGGCTGACCGGGCCAAGACCAAGTCCAGCCTGCGCACCCTGCCGCTGGTGGCCAGTTTCGCCCAGCGGCTGCGGGCGCTGAAAGAGCAGCAGACCTACAACGAGAAGCTGTGCGGCAACTGCTACAACCAGAAGTACAAAGGCTACCTGTTCGTGGACGAGATGGGCAATCTGATCCTGCCCAACGCGGTGACCGACGGCTTTGCCAAGCTGCTGGCCGACCACGGCCTGCGGAAGATTCGCTTCCACGATCTGCGCCACCCGTATGTCAAGCACACGACAAAAAAATATAATTCTGAAAAGCAGAAAACCCAAACTACCAATCTTAGTGCTGATAGTCTGGGTTTTCTGTTTTTGCTTTTTATTCTACGACTTTGCCCGTAGTATAGGTGGGATTATCCCCATCATTTCCTTCAAAGACTACTTCTGTTGTAGCACCACATTCTTCGCAGCGGAGATATAGTTTTTTCACCATTCCATCTTCATCTGAATCATCACCATCAATGCTTAATTTCTTACTTTGGCAAACTGAGCAATGGTATTGAGAAAGTGGATCGAAAACTTTCTGAAGGATGTTTTCATAAACGCCAACAAGAGAAATACAAAGCGTAACACAGGTTGAGGCTTCGTAGTATGTAGCACTACGCGAATGTGTAATCTTATTGGCGTAATCCCAGGTGGATTCTGTTAATTTCTTAATAATACTTCTGTAATCTGCGTTTTCCGATCCTTTCAAATAGAACTGAATAAATAGTTCACATTTTCGCTTGAAATTCGATGCTTGGGGCTGCTCCCCATCACCAGCCATTGCAGGGTCATAAATGTGGTTGCCGAGTTCAATCAATGTTTCTCTGCACTGAACACCTATCGCTTGAAAATCTTCAATCTCCTTAGCAGTATCAATTAGCGCAGCGACACTTTTGAGCTTTCGGAAAAGTTGAGGAGCAATTTCTGCATCGAGTGTCACACCATTTACAAAATCCTCTGGACTATATTCACCCTGGGCTGCGCTCATTCTCTGCATCAAGCCCATGTGGAAAGAATACACTTCATCTGCTCCAAAATAATATGCACTTTGGGGATATAGATTCATTGGAATCCCATCGCCCTCCACTACCCACCAATCTCCATCAGTATCGGTTTTGACATTCCAGACGCGTACATCAACACCTAAATCATCGAAGTGTTGCTCTGTTTTTGCGCTCAATACTGTGCATTTCCCTTGAGATTGCCATTCCACATAGCTTTTCACATCTTCAAATGTTCGATTTCCCATTTTTGTTCCCCCTGATACGGCTTTCATAGTAAATAGAATTTAACTATATTGTACCACTTGTTGTTTGACTATTAAAGCGCCGAAAAGCAGAAAACCCAAGCTACCAAGATGGATTTGATAGCCTAGATTTTCCGTTTTTGTATCTTCAATTATTCAAAGAGGTCATGGATTTTGTAAACAATCTCAATGCGGTTGTCGGGGAATACATACACCTTTTCAATCAGCAGATTGGTCAGCTCCGAGGTTAGCACATACGCTGCCGCAATCGAGTGAACAATCTCTTGTCGGCTGCTTTGGCGGGCCTGTTCTTCTCGCTTCAGTTTTTCCTGGGCAGTGACAGCAGCATAAGCATTTTTGACTTTCAGGATTTCTGCGTCGTAAACAGCTTTCTCCGATTTATATGTGTCCAGCTCGATCTGCCCCAAGAGGTACCGTTCAAAGAGAGCTTGCTTCTGGTCCTTCAGAGCTTCCAGCTGCTTCTCATATTCGGAGCATTTAGCAGCGGTGGCCTCCAGGTGAATGGTACCGTCCTCATGTACGGGCAACAGGATTTCCAGCTGCTTTTTCAAAGTGAGGAGGACCGCTTCTTCCAGACCGGCAGCATCTGCACGGACATCGCGGCAGCGGCTGTTCACATCGGCGGTAGAATGGCGGCACATATAAAACGGTCTCTTTTGGGCGATGCGGGAGAGTGCATGATCGCAGCAGCCGCAATAGATCTTTCCTTTCAGTGGATACTCCCTGGTTTTCCTGGTCGGCAAGGAAAACCGGCGCTGCACAGCCTGCACCTTTTCAAACAATTCTTTGTCAACGATTGCCGGATGATGGTTAGGAATAATGAACCACTTGTCCCGGTCCTTCCTGCGGCTTCGTGTACCACCTACTTCAATGACAGCACGACGCCCGATGACATAGGAGCCGATATAGCGTTCGTCCTCCAAGATGCGGAGAACCGTAGAACTGCTCCAACGGCCACGGGTGCGGGAAACATCATGGAATTGCTGCCCATGAGCTGCTTTGTATTCTCCGGGGGTCGGGATACCTTGCTTGAACAGCTCTCTGGTAATGGCTGCCGCTCCAATGCCGGTTGCAGCAAGTTGGAAAATGAGCTGTACCACAGCAGCGGTTTCCGGGTTCGGTTCCATTCTGCCATCGGCGCTTTTGCGATACCCGTAAGGGCAAACTTTGCTCTGGTATTCGCCGCGCTGCATTTTGGCGTACTTGGCGCTTTTGGTCTTGATGGACATATCACGGCTGTAATACTCGCTGATCAGATACTTGAACGCCACATCCATACCGCCGGTATCGCCCTTGTGCTGATTGCTGTCAAAATCATCGTTGATGGAAATGAACCGGGTGTGAAACAGCGGGAACACACGCTCAATGAAATAGCCAGTCTCAATGCTGTTTCGCCCAAACCGGGAAAAGTCTTTTACGATGATGCAGTCGATTTTATTGGCCCGCACCATTTCAATCAGCTCCTGGACTTTGGGACGCTCAAAGTTTGTCCCGCTATACCCGTTGTCGATAAATTCAAGGACTTCTGCATTAGCGGACTCCGGCATGGAAGAAACAAATTCGTTCAGCGCAAGGTGCTGGTTTTCAATGCTCATACTGTCGTATTTATAATCCTCCAGGGAAAGGCGGATATAAAGGGCAATCACATATTTCTGCACTGGCTCAGCACCTCCTCACAATGTTCAAATTCGCTCTGGAAGCGGAAACGAACCGTAATCCGCTTTTCTCTTGAGACCTCTACACGGTCAATCAGGCGGTCAATCAGGGCTGCCGTCAGCTGGCGATCTTCCTTGATATGCTGTGCATCCTGGGACAGCATTTTGTACTGTTCCAGCTGCTTGGCAATGATTTCAAGCCCTGCTTTCAGCTGTTCAATTTCCTTGCTGATGGCCTCGATTTTGGCTTCGTATTTCTCTTTGAAGGTAAAATACTCGTCTTTTGACAGATGGTTCTGGATCAGGCCCTCATACAATCCACGCTGATAGGTTCGCAGCTGCTGGATTTCCTGTTTCCGGCTGAAGATTTTTGCCTGTATGTTTTTCTGCTCCTCGGCTTCTTTGGTGAGGTTTTCCAGACCGAGAGAGTATTGCCCCAGCGTGGTATCAAGCTGTTCCTTTATCATATCGGTCAGGGCATCCAGCAACTCTTTTTCAAAGATAAACGCACCAGAACAAACGCCCTTTTTAATACGGTTGTTGCTGATACAGTGGTAGACATATACCTCCTGTGACTTTCTGCGGACGCATTTTTGTCGGTGAAGGCTGCGTCCGCAGTGGGCGCAGAAGATTTTGCCTTTCAAAAGATTGGGGGACCAGGAATGGATCTCCCTGTCTTTTGCCTGCTGTGCAGCCTGGTCCAACGCTTTCTGAACAGCGGCAAACAGCTCCCGGCTGATGATGGCTTCATGGGTGCCGCGTACCGTTGTCCATTCATCGGCGCTGGCTCTGACCTGTTTGTGGTCAATGATTTTAGATACCCCTTGCACCAGATCGCCGGTATAAACTTCTGCACGGAGAATTTTGGCAACGGTGCGGGTTTGCCAATGCCCATTGCCCACCAGATTCTCGTGGGTGATCTCTCCCAAGGTCCTCTTGTAGTGGCTGGGAGAGAGATACCCGGCCTCGTTCAAGCGTACCGCGATAGTATTTAATCCTGCGCCTTCGGCGGCCCATTGAAACATGGTTTTAACTACCTCGGCAGCCACCGGGTCAACAATCAGCTGGTGGCAGTCATCAGGAGCCTTCAAATAGCCATAGGGTGTACGCGCACCAACATACTTGCCGTCTTTCATGGCCTGCCGCTGCTGGGCTTTGATTTTTCTGGCAATATCCATCGCATAGGCTTCGTTAATCATGTTTCGCAGCGGAATGATGATACCATTGTGGGCATTGTCCGGGGAAGAAGAATCGTAGCGGTCATTCACGGCAATAAAGCGGACTTTCTGCATGGGAAAGTAACGCTCAATGTAGTAGCCGGTGTCTATGACATTTCGACCCAGGCGGGAGAGGTCTTTTACAATGACGCAGTTGATAAGACCCGCTTCAATATCGGAGAGCATCTGCTGGAAGCCGGGACGGTGGAAGTTCGTACCTGTTGCGCCATTGTCAATGTAGGTCTGTACCACAATAATCTCCGGGTTCTGCTCCAGATACCGGGCGATAATCAGCTGCTGGGTTTCAATAGAGGCAGTACGGGTATGCTTATCCTCAACGGAAAGACGCACATAAACTCCGGCACGGCAAGTTGTATCTATCTCCGGCGCAGGAAGCCCCGCAGTTTCTTTTCTGCTTTTTCTTGCCACAAATCATCCCACCTTTCTTTGGCTTGTTTGCTCCGCCAGCTGAATCAGCTGAATGGCTTTCTGGTATTCATCCTGATATGTGAAGGTGATCTCCAGTTCCTTTTTCCCAATCACCTTGATACTCTGTATCATGTGAACCACAGCTTTGCGGTCCAGGGTCTCCATCGTAGAAAACTGTGTGAAGTGGGAAATCCAGCGGTTCCGTTCACTCCGGTTCTCCAGAACATCAGCCAGCTTTTCCTTTAAGACCCGAATACTCTCTTTTGCATTTTCCGCAATCCTTGTGTATCTGGCCTTATAGTCGGTATATTCCTCTTTGCTGATGGTGCCGGTAACCAGGTTTTCATACAGTCGGGCCTTAAATTCAAGCGCCTGTTCCACCTGCTGCTCATTGGCGGTGATGTGGGAGGCGTATTCATTGGCAAGCGCCTGATTGATACTGCTCTGGTCGATACCGTCCAGGATGGCTTGCAGACAGCTCACATTGTCAATGTAGCCTTTCAGACTGTCCTTAACGCATTCCACCAGATCGCTTTCCTTGAGCATTACCGGATTGGTGCAGCCATGCTTTTTCCCGGTGGGGCAATAATAATAGTGATATTCCTTGCCCTTGACCCGGTTCGTTTTCCGTGTCATGCGACTCCCACAGCACCCGCAGATCAAGACGCCGGAAAACAGATACACCGTATCCCGTTTGGGAGAAGTCCGGGTATCCAGTCTGCGGATACGCTGGACCAGCTCAAAATCCTGCTTGGCAATCAGCGGCTCATGGGCGTCAGGGACGCGAATCCATTCAGAGGATGGCCGCTGCTCCATCTGCTTGATTTTATAGTGCGGGGTGCCTTGCTTCCCCTGTACCAATGTGCCGATGTAGGTTTCATCCTGCAAAATGCGGATGATCGTTGTAGCAGACCATTTGCAATCCTCTTTGTCGGCATAGCCGTGTTTGGCATAGGGAAAACCATTGTTTTTCTTATAGGCCAGGGGGGAGAGGATGCCCATTTCGTTCAGCACGGTAGCGATCCGCAGGGCGCTTGTCCCATCCAGACGCATACGGAAGATGTCCCGGACAACGCGGGAAGCATACGGGTCAGGTACAAGCAGATTTTTATTTTCCTCGGATTTCATATAGCCGTAAACGGGAAAGGCTCCAACAAAATCTCCGTTACGCCGCTTTATATCCAAAGAGGTACGGGTCTTGATGGAAATGTCCCGGCAGTAGGCTTCGTTCATAATGTTCTTGACGGATACGGTCAAGTCGTCCCCGCTGTTTTCATGGGCGGTGTCGATGTTGTCCGTAATCGCAATAAAACGGACTCCATAAGCGGGAAACACCCGCCGCAGGTAGCGCCCGGTTTCGATGTATTCCCGCCCCAGGCGGGAAAGGTCTTTGACTATGACGCAGTTGATCTTGCCATCGGTAATATCCTGCATCATTTCCTTAAACGCCGGACGGTCAAAAATGATACCGCTGTAACCATCGTCGATTTTTTCGGATACGATTTGGATGTCCGGGTTCCGTTCAATAAAGTTCTCAATCAGCTTCCGCTGGTTGGTAACGCTGTCGCTCTCGCTGGAGCGGTCATCTGTGTAAGACAGACGAATGTAAGAGGTTGCCTGATATTTTGGCATGAAAAAGCACTCCTTTCCTCCCGGAAGCTCCCGCAAGAAAAGAGTGGTTTTTGAGGTTTTCAGTTTTCATCCTTTTCCAAGTCCATCGTAACATGGTCTTTGGAAAAAATCGAGGATGTCAGTCATCTCAAAATCCCTTGCAGGCATTCCTCCAATGTGACCCCGTTGTTGGCAAAAGCAGCGTTTACCACAAAATCGCCGCAGCGAAAGCGATATGGATTTTTGATTTGGTGAAGAAAGGTTGCAATCCGTTCCTCTTTGGGTAGTGCCTTATCTACCGCAACTTCACGGATGTCAACCAATTCATCGGTTGTAGCTGGTGAACAGGCTTGCATCAACTGGCTCATAGGGATACTCCTTTCTTTGTGGTCGTGTTCAAAGTTACATGAATACGCTGGCAGCCGAAACTGCCAGCGCATGGTATCTAACTTTGAAAGGCAACCCCCATCGGCGCTCATGCACCGATGGGGAATCGCCGCGAAAACAATTTGGTTATCACGCCACATTTGCCACGCACCCCTGACGCCGGGGACAGAACAGGTCTCCGCTGGCGCGGCTGTCATAACTCCGCAGCGTCGTTTTACTCGTGCGCCGCAGGGTTCCCCCCAAGTCTTTAGGAGGCCGTGAGGAAGTATCTTTAAGCCCCCATGCAGTCACCGCGCCCCGAAGTGCCACCTCCGGGCTTCAGGCTTGCGTTGATCGCTCAGGACAACCCGTTTATCACCTCCTTGGCTTGTCCTTCTTGGCGGCGCGCCTGATTCGCTCGTACATGGGCTATGTACCAGAAATGCCGTCTATTCGGTTGTCAATGTACCAATGAAGGTGAAAAGTTGTCCTTCTAATGGTAGTGAAGAAAACGGCGATATTTTGGCCAGGTTAATTAAAGTTTTTGAAATTTTTTCCCAGGCGCTTCAAACCGTGCTTTATGCTTTTATACACCCAGCTGAGATCAACATCTTCCGCCTGGGCGATTTCCTTGACGGTCATGCCCAAGTAGAACTGGGCATAAATCCACTTGGCCTGCTTGTCCGGCAGCTCCATCACCGCAGCGTAGAGCTGATCGCGGAACTGTTGGTCCTCCAGGATTTCTTCCGGGGTCGGCGGGTGCTGCACAATGGCCTTTTCAATTCCGTTGTCGCAGTCCAGGGAGTAGTGAGCTTTGTAGTTATACATCTGCCGCAGGTAGCGCGCTTCCGCTCTCTTGTCGGCCAAGAACACCGCCTGCACTTCATCGGTTACTTCCAGATAGGTGTCCGTTTTATAAATATCGGGATACAGCTCCCGAAGATTGATTTTCTGCATTATGTACCTCCATTTCGGTTCACGGGTCCAGTTGACGGGTGAGCCGAAATGGGGCGGAGAACGGCACCGGCATAATTCGGGGCCATTCCACAAAAAACGACAAACAAAAACGCCAGTCTCCCGAAGTGGGAAACTGGCATCAAGTTCATTTCTTTTGTGACTGCCGATTAACCGGTAGGATAATGCCGGTGGAGGAGCGGAAAGAGCCGAGGCGCAAGCAAGGATTTTTTTGATGAACTACATCTTACTGCTCTCACGGCGGTTCCCTCCCTGGGCCGCCGGTCCTGGTATCACTCTCCTTCAGACATAAAGAAAGCGGCGGCCTTGATTTCTCAAAGCCGCCGCTGGTTGTATGGGCGTGTCAAAAGGGCTGCTGTACGACGGCTTTTTTTCTTTTGCCGTCGTCCGGCAGCATATCCTTATTTTCTTCTTTTCTTAATCACATGGACAATCACAGCAATCACAACGATTGCGGCAACCACGCCGATCAAAGGGAGCCATGTGTCTACGATACTTTGGAACACGGCATCCCATTTTACATTTTCAGGCAACACGATTTACACCTCCGATTTCTTTTGCTCTGTAACAATGCTTTTGCAAGATAGATACGTCGCAAGGAAATAACTTCCGTAAACAATAAGGAAAAGAATAACCGTCAATCCAACATTTGTTGAAATATGGATGTTCATAAATTCCTCAACGATAGTCATTGCTTTGCCGATCAGGAAAGCCGAATAAATTCCGGCAACGGTCAACGGAATTGCAAAGAACACCGCCGTCTGCGTAAAAAGTGTGCGGTTGATTTGCTTGCGCTTGGCTCCCAATTTTTGCAGCAATCCATATCGGTAAATGTTGTCGGTCGTTTCCGTGAGCTGTTTTAGCGCCAAAAGAGCAGCACAGATCAGCAAAAAGATTAAACCGATGTAGCAACAAAGGAAACTTACCAAAGCATTGAGGCCGTAGAACATTTCGTACATCATGTTCTTTTCTGCATACCGATAGCCGTGCGTTTCGTCCAAACCAATGGGGATCATCTTTTGCAGGATTTCATTAGAATCCACATCCGGCTTGTATTGCACCAATAGCACATTAACGTCTTTTTCGAGGACAGCCACTACATGATCCGGGACAATCAGTGTTCCGCGATCATTGTTTCCAACAGAAGTCATAAAGTATGTTTCTTGCAGAACTTTATCGGATGCACGCAGTAAGGTTGTTCCGCCGATTGTAATTTCCGAATGATTTTGTAAGGCCGCAGAAACATATTGATATGTCCCAGTGTAATTGCAGTTTAACAAGTATTGGTCATCATTCAGCGTGATTGGCTCTTTGCCCTGCATAGCCAAAGCACGATTGAAGTCCGAAACGGAAATTACGGAAACTTGGCTATTGGGAACTTCTTCGTCAATGGGCCACAACTCAACATCTTGACCTTCAAATAGTACTGCGTAGGTCATATCGGCCTCGTAAATGCTGATTTGCTCCATGTTTTCCGCATAATCGCTCATTACAACATCGCGTGTAGCAAGATACTCCACAATGTCGTTGTCGCCATCAATGGAAACATTAGAAAGCACATTCAAATCATAGGGGGTTGCAGCTTTTGACAGTTCATTCATTGCAAGAGCCGTGCTTGCCCCAATAGATACAGCGCAGATGGTAATGGTCAGCAGGCCGCAAACAATCGTCACCACAAGATAATTCGTGCGTATTTTACTGCCAATTTGACGAACAAGGAATGTATTCAGCCCTTTCAAGTAAAACCCTTTACCGGCTCTTACCACTTGGATAAAAACAGTGGATAATGAGTTGAACAACAGAAAGGTTCCAGCTACCAAAGCCGCTCCTGCAATTTGAAAAGACATATTTTCACGAGACGGCAGTATTCCGTTTTTGTTGAACAGCACAACGGAAATCCCTATGCAGATCAGAGAAAGCACAAACAGGCAGAGCGGCAAAATACGATTTTCTCCTTTTATGCTTTCGTTTTTTCTGTTGGCTGTCAGCAGGTCAATCAATTTGACATTGGTTACAGACCACACATTGAAAAGCATTACGATAAAGAAGATGATCGCAAAGCAAAGTACCGTCTGTCGAAATGCTCCGGCAGAAAATACGATCTGAAATTTAGCCAGCTCAATCGCAAAGAGCTTTAGTGCAACCAAAGAAAGCCCCTGTGAAAAGAAGAATCCCAAAAGCAATCCAGTCACCAAAGCAATGACGCCAACACAAAGGGTTTCACCGGCAAACAGCCGGGAAATACGTCCTTTTTTCATGCCGAGCATCATATACACGCCCAATTCCTTTTTGCGGCGTTTCAAAAGAAACTGGTTGGCATAAATAATCAGGAAAGCCAATACCACCGCAATGACAACAGAAAGCGCGGACAACAGTATGCCGAGTTGGTCGTATAAGAGCGAACCGGTCATTCCCATATCGGAAAAAGCAGGCTGATCGGAAATTGAGTTGAAGGCATAAAACAGACTGACCGAAAGCGTCAGTGTAAGGAAATAAATCAGATAGTCCCGGATGTTTTTATGAACATTTCGGAAGATCAGCTTAAATGAGGTCATTTTGCTCACCTCCCAAGACGGAAACCACTTCCAGAATTTTTGCAAAAAAGTCTTTGCGTGTGTCCGTCCCTCGGTGCAGCTCATTGAACACCTGCCCGTCCTTGATAAACAAAATCCGATGGCAATAGCTGGCGGAAAAAGCGTCATGCGTTACCATGAGGATTGTTGCCGCAAGCTGTTCGTTCAATTCCGTCAGCATCGTCAGCAGCATCCGTGAGGAATTGGAATCAAGAGCGCCGGTCGGTTCATCAGCCAACACCATTGCGGGATTGGTTACCATTGCTCTTGCAGCGGCTACCCGCTGCTGTTGGCCGCCGGACATCTGATAGGGATATTTGTTCAATACTTCCTGAATGTTCAGCGCCTTTGCAATCTGCGGGACACGTTTTTGAATCTCGCTGGGTTTGGTTCCTGCGATAGACAAGGCCAGCGAAATATTTTCGTAGGCTGTCAGAGTATCCAGCAGATTGAAGTCCTGAAAGATAAAGCCCAGCTTTTTTCCGCGAAAATCTGCAAGCTGTGATCCGTGCAGCGTCGTAATATCCTTTCCCTCCACATAAATATGGCCGCTGGTAACGGTATCAATCGTTGAGATGCAGTTCAGCAAAGTGGTTTTCCCGGAGCCGGAAGAACCCATAATACCGAGAAACTCACCTTTACGCACAGAAAAAGAAATATGATCCACGGCTTTTGTCAGGTTGCCCTTGTTGCCGTAAAATTTTTGGATGTCATCCACCCGTAAGATTGTGTCGTCCATTTATTATGCGGCTCCTTTCTCAAAAGCGGTTTGCTTTTGTACTTTTACTCTACCATAGGGGCTTCGCCTGTGCCATTAAGTTAGATTACATTTACCTTACCAGAATGTAAGGTTGAAAAAGGCGAGGTTTTACAGCCCCGCCTCTTTCAGATAGCTCTCCGTGGGAAATACCATAGTTACGGTAGTCCCTTGTCCGGGTTCACTGGAAACGGAAAGCACAATGTTCATTTTTTTGCACAGCTTTTGGCTCAAATACATCCCAATCCCGGTTGACTTGGAATAGCGGCGTCCGTTCTCGCCAGTGAAGCCTTTGTCAAACACGCGCGGCAAATCCGCAGCGGAAATCCCAATCCCATTATCGGAAATAAAAAGGGAAACATCGTTTTTCTCTACTTTGGCGGAAAATTCAATTTGCAGATTGTCTTTTCGATATTTGATCGCATTGGATATGATTTGCCCAATTACAAATGTGCAACTCTTGCTATCAGCAACAACGGGAATGTCCAGACCATTCAACACAGGCTTTCCACCTGCTTGAATCAGAGGCTTGGAATATGTCTTTAGCGCAGCATGAACAAGCGATTGCAATGTGGTTTTTTCTACCTTGAAATCCTTTTCCACATCCGTACTGCGGGCATAGTATAGTACCTGTTCTACATAGGTATCAATTTTGCGGAGTTCATCGTCGATACGCAGAGTGGTGGGATTTTTTTCGTTTTCTATCATCAGGCGGGCAGAGGTAATAGGGGTCTTAATCTCATGTACCCATGAATCAATATACTCCCGGTATTCCCGACTTGCCTGTTTTGCATTGGAAATCTGGTCGTTCTGGTATTTATTGCAGCGCCGCAAAATATCCACTAAAATCTGACCTTCTAAAAAATGAGGCTGTGTCAAGAGTTCGCCCAAAAGCGACTTTTCTTCCATCTGTTCCGCCATTTTCAGAAGCAAATTATAATAACTTCGCTTGCGGAAAAAATCATACGCCAAAGCAATGATGTAGGCTGCCATAAAGATTATCTCGGCAAACAGAATAAAAGTAGCAGGGGTTTCAATCAACCAAAGCAGGCCAAACAGCAGGAGCGCCGACACCAGCATACAAATCAATGAAAAAATGCGATCCAGAAGATACTCGGATAATCTCATACGCAATACCCTAATCCACGCTTCGTTTCCAAATAGTCAGGCAAGCCGATCTCGGCCAGCGTTTTCCGCAAACGAACGATATTCACATTCAAAGTGTTTTCGTCTATAAATTGTTCGCTCTGCCAGAGTTCATCAATAATGGCGTCACGAGGAATGATATTTCCTTTGTTCACCATGAGCAGACGCAAAATTCCCATTTCGTTTTTGGTAAGAGATTTTCTCTGCCCTTGATAACTGATTTCTGCTTTGAGTAGGTTTAAGGTCAAACCTTTGTGTGTCAAAACCATATTGTCCTGCACTTCATAAGTTCGGGCCAGAAGTTTTTGTATGCGGGCCAAAAGAACCTGTGCATTGTAAGGCTTTGAAATATAATCATCAGCACCGATATTCAAACTCATTAACTCGTCAAAATCGCTGTTTCTGCTGGTAAGCACAATGATTGGAAGATTGGATTTCTGCCGGATTTCTCTGCAAACCTGAAAACCGTCTTGATACGGCAGATTGATGTCCAAAAGAATTAGGCTTGCCCCAGACGCAATGGCGGTTTCTGCAATATGGTGAAAATCACTGCTGCTGGTACATTGGTATCCGTATTTTTCAAGAAGTTGGGTAAGTTCCTCACGGATCGCCGGTTCATCCTCTATGATAAAGATTTTCATTCTGTTGCCTCCCTTGCTTTGTTCTCATATCCACAGGCTTTTCCGCGTCTTTCGGGATCAGCCAGATTGTTGCCATCTTTACAGCGCCGGGAATACGGCCACCAGCGCAATAATAGTTTATCTGCCGAACAGAAACCCCCCATTTTTCACTTGCTTCTTTTAGGGTCATATAGTCCATCTCTGCACCTCCTGCAATCTATTCTATTATATTTCTATTGCTCGAAGAATACAAGTCTGTGACCATGCCTCAAGGGAGAAAATCGGTATAATCGTGCTGGTAAACCGGAATGATAAGGTTATTCCTCAAATCAAACCGGAACGATACAATATTACTGAGGTGAACGATAATGCCGATTGATGATTTGACTGCTTTGGGGGAGGCACTCCGCGCAGCAAGAAAAGAAAAAAATCTGACGCAGGAACAGCTGGCTGATGAAGCCCATGTTTCTACCAAACAGATTGCCGATATTGAGAAAGCCAAGAGAAATCCTTCCTATGTGATTTTGAAAGCATTGGCAAAGGTGGTCCATCTTTCACTGGACTCGCTTATGTTCTCAGACCTCTCGCCGGACGAAGCAGGACAGAATGAGATGAAGCTGCTGTATATGAAGTGTCCGCCGGAGATGCGAGAAACCTTGTTACACCATACGCGGGGATTTACCGATGAACTAAAGGAACTTTCCAAGAAACTTGAAACAAAGTAGGCCAGTGAGCGAAATCTGAAGGTTTCGTCACTGGCTTATTTTATTCCTGCAGGAAAGAGGCAAGCAATGCCCCTGGATAGCCATTCGGCTTTCGGCGCAGCTTGTTGAGGGTATCCCCCAAGCCCCCATAAACGCAGAATTTCATTCTGCGGCTGCGCGTCCGATGGACGCTTTTGACCATGACCAGCTCACCGCTGGTCGTGGCCTTTTTCTTTTTCGGCATCGTGTTCCTCCTCCATGTTTAAGAGCCGATCCACATTGGCCTTTGCCGCCAGCAGCTCCCGCATTTCCTCACGGGAGCGCCGGTACTCGGCATAGGTCTTTTTCTTTTCCTCCAGGAGCTTGGCATACTCGGCTTGCAGCTCCTTGACCTTGGGCAGCTTCTTGACCCCCATATCGTCAAAGGCATTTTTGGCCGCCTGATGGAGCAGGATTTCTTCCTCATGTTCCTCACGGAATTTCTTGGAGTAACCGGCCTTCCGGTAGGCCACATAGGTGTCGCGGGTCTTGGCATAGTTGATAATGTGGGTCCGCAGGACGGCGATCTCCGCCATGCGTTTCTCCGCTGCCTTGATTTTTGCAGATAGCTCATTGTGGTGGGCTGTGGCCGCCGCAGCCTTTTCCTCCAGCACGGCATACTCCAGCAGGTTATGCTCGGTGAGATAATTCACGGTCTGCGCCATCTGTTTCAGATTAAAAACCTTGGCCCACCGCGCATATCCGGCACCTTTTCCGGCCTGGAGCTTTGCCTGGATGTCAACCAGCAGATTGACCTTCGGCGGATCTGCTTGCTTGACCAGCTTCCGACGGGGTGTATGCTCCTTTTGACCAGCGAGGACAGCCAGCAGGTCCTCCAGGGTGTAGCCATCGCCCAGGCTGTCCAGGCGGGACACTTTACCCCAGCCGGGGAGCTTCAAACGGTAGGATTTTCCGCGTTTGGACACTTCACAGCCGGATTCCCGGAGCAGCTTGAGCAGCTCGTCCAGGTCAGCAGGCTTTTGCGCCAGGGCGTTGTCAATGGCAGCACGGAGCAATTCCCGATGGGAGGGCTTCGCCTGATCGCCCAGCCATTGGTCGTAACTTTTGCCGTGGGGCTTTGGGTTCTCAACAATGGACAGTCCGTTCTCAATGCAGATGGTGTCGCTCAATCGACGGACGGCTTTTGTGCTGCCCCAAAAGTTGCGGAACTTCCGGTCACAGTCCAGGTTGACCGAACTCCAAATGATATGATTATGGACATGGGCCTTGTCAATGTGGGTACAGACGATAAAGGCGTGTTTGCCCTTGGTGAACCGCTTGGCAAATTCCACGCCCAGCCGGTTGGCTTCCTCCGGGGTGATCTCCCCAGGACAGAAGGACTGGCGAACATGGTAGGCGATTACATCGTCCGCGCCACGGACCCGTCCGGTGGCGGCGATAT
>ERZ809224.577-NODE-577-length-33690-cov-5.726267_pt1 | contig 33690 bp, 37 predicted proteins | sample MGYA00520513_ERZ809224 | MGnify/ENA primary metagenome ERZ809224 (study PRJEB31576, sample SAMEA3212658) | Homo sapiens | biome: human-gut; feature: human gut; material: fecal | place: Sweden | collected 2012 ... | reverse complement strand
TAAATCTTCAATTTCAACATTCGGTAAACTTGCTTTGTTCGCTCTTTTAGGCTATTTATAGGCTATTTATAGCTTATAAATAGCTATCGTTACTTAGCCGATCTTATCAGCGTATCAGCCAGATCCTTGAATGTCCATTCGCCTGTTTTTCTGTTGTAAATTCCAAAGCACTCGCCGCCCTCAGAATCACCGCTGTTGTTATCCCACCATACGCAGGGAATACCATACTTGGCTGCGCCCTTGATATAATATTCAGCCCACAGGCATCTGTCTGCCTCATCGCCCTTGTTGGTTGCGCCGAACTCGCCGATCACTACCTGAATACCCTTGCTGATGAACAGGCTGTTCAGGTCGGAGAAGAACTTATCCAGTTCCTTCTTGTCGCTGTCGGAGAACTTCTTGCTGTAGCCGCTGTTCATTGCGTAGTTGTAGGGCGAATATGCGTGGACGGATACGATTATCCTTTCATCATCGGGAAGCTTCATCGCTCTGAGTGCTCCCATATTGGAGGTGGCTGCATATGCGGGTACCATGATATATCTGTACTCGTTGTTTCCGCCTGTTGCACGGATAGCGGAAACTATTGCGCTGTTAAGGTTGTTGACGACTTCTCTTTCAGCTCCTGTGCCGCCTGTCCATTCCTTGGCGCTGCCCTCGGTACGGGGTTCGTTCAGTGTTTCAAAGATAAGGTGCTCGTTATACTTCTTGAACTCGTTTGCAATCTGTGTCCAGAGCTTTGTCATCTTCTTTTCGGAAGCTTTATAGGTCTTGTCGCTCTTTGCGCAGCCGCCGATGTCGTAATACTCGTTGTCGTGGTGAGAGTTGAGGATAACGTACATATCGTTCTTATATGCGTAGTCAACGACTTCCTTGACACGCTTCATCCACTGCTCGTCAACGTTGCCGTCCTTATCGGTGTGCCTGCCCCATGAAACGGGGATTCTTATGGTGTTGAATCCCTGAGCCTTGATATCGTCTATCATAGCCTTTGTGGTCTTGGGGTTGCCCCATGCGGTCTCGGAGCTCATTCCGCTGCCGAGAGCGTCAAGGGAGTTGCCCAGGTTCCAGCCTATCTTCATGTTGGAGGTAAGCTCCTTGGCGGTGACATTTTTATCAAAGCTGCCTGTGGTCTTGCCCGAGGGCTTATTGCCTGCTGTGACCTTGACTGTAACAGTCGCTTTCTTTCCTGAGCCGTCGGCTGCCTTTACAGTGATTGTGGTGCTGCCGCTCTTAATGCCCTTGATAACGCCGTCCTTGCTGACCGTTGCCACCTTTTTATCTGAGGAGGAACATGTCAGCGACTTGTTTGATGCGTTTGAGGGGAACACCTTTGCGCTTATCTTATAGGTGCTTCCCGCCTTGACGGAGATGCTCTTCTCGCTGACGGTGACACCTGTAACGGGAGTGCCCACAGTTACCTTTACCTTTGCGGAAGCGTCGGTGTTCTTGATAGCTACGGTAACATCTGCCGAGCCTTTCTTTACGCCTGTTATCTTGCCCTCGTCGGTGACGGAGACAATGCTTTTATCGGAGCTTGTCCACACCAGAGTATATTTTGACACGCCCGATACTTTTGCTTTAAGTGATACTGTTTTGCCCTTTGATATGGTAATGGTGCTGTAAGGGAGCGTTACCGATGGGTCTGCCGCAGAGACTGTCATAACAGAGCCGCACATAAGGCTCATTATCATCGCCAGTCCCAGCAGAAAGGATAATAGCTTTTTCATATTTATTTCCTTTCAAAAAAAGCGTCCCACATTTGTGAGACGCAAGTTTATCATGCTATTTTGTTTATTTCGCTCTGCATCAGGCAATAGGGAATGATACCCAGACCAAAAATAGCAAGAATGATATAAACCATACCTGTGCTTCCGTTGGTATTGCCATTTATCTCATCAACCTTTTTACCCTGCATATAGAACCAGTAAAATCCGTAGATCCCAAAGGTAATAATGGTATAGACCAGAGCCGTTCCGCCGCCTGCTGTCTTTGTCTGTGCGTTGTAATTAAGCTCATCGGTCAGCTTTACGAACCAGTACAGCGCGTAAATGCCGCAGGTAAGGATAGAAAAAATGATACAAAGCGCAATATTTCTGTTTGTTGCCATATAGATACCCCCATAATATTTCTGCAAACAAATCAATTTTTCGATTTATTTGTTAATTGATTATACCATATAAGAAGATATTCGTCAATAGCAAAAACAAAATCAGCTAATATTTTAATACGTTAAATGCAGGTGCCCTGCGTCATTGGAGCACCTGCATTATTTTAAAGATATGTTATCAGAGCTTGATAATAATCTTGCCGCCTGCTGTGGGATTTACCTTAACAGCCTCGCCGCCTGCAACCTTTACAGAGAAGCTCTTGTCGGTGCCTGTGTAGGAAACCTCGACCATATCGCCGTGACGTACTGCGGTAATGGTGAATACCTTGTTAGCCTCGGCGTCATATACGTTTGCGGAAATTTCCCTGCCCTCCTCGGGAGCGTAGATAACGAACTCGGTGCCCTCGAGATAATCGTACTCGAAGTCTCTCTTGAAGCTGCCGTAGCCGATGATGGAGTTGGGCTTTGCAAGGCAGGGCAGACCGAAGTAATCGTATGTCTGGGTGTAGAACTTGCCGCCCTCATATACCTGACCGCTGATGATATCGGTCCATGTTCCCTCGGGAACGTAGAACTCGGCAACACCCTTGTCGTTCAGGATAGGTGCAACAAGAATATTGTCGCCGAACATATACTGCTTGTCAAGTGTGCGGCAAGCGGGATCCTCAGCGTAGTCGATGACCATTGCTCTCATCATGGGGATACCTGTCTCGTGGGTCTTGATAGCCTGTGCCCAGATGTAAGGCATCAGCTTGCCCTTGAGCTTGGTGAAGAAGCGGAGAACATCTGTGCACTCGGTGGAGCCGTCCTTATCGAAGAGCCAGGGCACTCTGTAGGAAGAGTTGCCGTGAAGTCTGGAATGTGTGGAGAAGAGGCCGAATGCTGCCCATCTCTTGTAGATGTCAGCTGTTGCGGTAGCCTCAAAGCCGGACATATCGTGGCTGAAGAAGCCGAAGCCGGACATACAGAGGGAAAGTCCGCCTCTGATGGTCTCTGCCATGGAGGTGTACTCTGCGGAGCAGTCGCCGCCCCAGTGTACGGGGAACTTCTGACCGCCTACTGTTGCGGAACGTGCAAACAGGCAAGCCTTGTTTTCGCCGTAGTATTCCTTGAGAACGTTGAATACGGTCTTATTGTAAAGGTATGTATAGTAGTTGTGCATTGCGATGGGGTCGGAACCGTCGTAATACTTTACATTGGTGGGTATTCTCTCGCCGAAGTCGGTCTTGAAGCAGTTTACGCCCATCTCGCAGAGAACACGGAGCTTGGAAGCATACCACTCGCAGGCTGCGGGATTTGTAAAGTCAACGATTGCCATACCGGGCTGCCACAGATCTCCCTGGAATACGCTGCCGTCGGGATTCTTGATGAAGTAGCCGTTCTTTGCGCCCTCTTCAAAGAGCTGGGAACGCTGTGCGATGTAGGGGTTGATCCATACGCAGATCTCAAGACCCTTGTCCTTTTTAAGTCTGGAGAGCATTGCTTCAGGCTCGGGGAACTGTCTCTTGTCCCACTCAAAGTCGCACCACTGGAATTCCTTCATCCAGAAGCAGTCGAAGTGGAATACCTGGAGAGGGATGTCACGCTCTGCCATGCCGTCGATAAAGGAAGTAACGGTCTCCTCATCGTACTTGGTGGTAAAGGAGGTGGTGAGCCAGAGACCAAAGGTGTATGCAGGAGGAAGTGCGGGCTTGCCTGTCAGTGTGGTGTAGTTTGAAAGCACCTCGCCAATGTTTGCGCCGCCGATAACGAAGTATTCAAGCTTCTCGCCGGGAACGGTGAAGGATACCTTGGAAACGGTGTCGGAGCATACCTCAAAGGAAACCTTATCGGAGGAATTTACAAGCACGCCGTAGCCTGTGGAGGAAACATAGAAAGGAATGCACTTGTAGGACTGATCGGAGCATGTGCCGCCGTCGGAGTTCCATGTTTCAACGTTCTGACCGTTCTTTACAAAAGGAGTGAACTTCTCGCCGAAGCCGTAGAAATATTCGCCTACGTTCATGGAGAGCTGCTCACGGATATATGTGCTTCTTGCGTCCTGAGGATAGCTCCAGAAGGTGTCGTCCTGCATGGAGTTGAGACGTGCGGAGGTCTTGAACTTGCTCTCGTTGATGATGGAAGCTGAACGCCATGCGCCGCCTGTCAGTCTCTTATCCTTATAGTAGTACTGAACGTTCCAGTTGAACTTGCCGATAACAAGCTTAGTATCGCCTGAAACCAGCTCCCAGCAGTCGCCCTTTTCGGTGATCTCGGGAGTATAGCCCTGATCTTCCTCAAGCTCGAACCTGGGCTGATTGTCAAGAGTGCCCTTGTAGTGCTCGATAGATACCTTGATAACGTCCTTCTGTGTGGAAGTAAAGGTGATGTCCAGGCAGGAACCGCCAAGGGTCATACCTCTGTTCTGAATGTACTGGGAAGTTGCGTAAACGTTGAGACCATTCTTAACGGGAGTGATCTCGTAAGCCTGCGAAGCGTAGTTTACCTCGTAGCCTCTCTGATTGAGCCAGAAACCGTCTGCGAATTTCATGTGCATTTCCTCCTTGAAAAATTATATGTTCAGATTATTTTTATCACTCTAACATTGACAAGGATATCAAAATCCTCATTTTGTGTTAACGATTACATTGTATAACATCAACAAGGCTTTGTCAAGAGCTTTTGTGAATTTTACATTTTATTAACATAGAAAAATCCCCCTTGTGATGTGCCTGATACGGTTCATTCCAGCGTGATGTCCTCCGCAGGATATACCGCCGTCATTCCGCAGAAAGTGACAGTCACCTTAAAGCTGTAGTCCGTGCTGCATTCAATGTGCGTGCGGTTGATGACCACCTTGTCCTCATCGGAGACAAGCTCGGAGAGTACATTCGGGTCAAGAGAGCTGTCTTCTGCGCTGTAGCCCTCGAAGCCTGTGGAGAAATCATAACCCATGACCTCCTGCTTGGTGATGTAGGTGGCAGCGGCAGTATAATAGTTCTTTGCCGATTGGGTGAAGTGTACAAGAAGCTCGTTCTTTGCATCATCAAAGGACGGGTCGGAGCTTTCCTCGGGGTTGTCCTCCATAAGCTTCACAGCCTTTCCGTATTCGTAAAGGTATATGCAGTTGTTCACCCTGTCAAGCAGGGGAGCGGAGTCGTCCTCTTCAATTACAACAGGCTCGGTGGGAGGGAGAACTATCCTGGCGCTTGTTTCGGGGGTATCAACCTCCATGCCGCCCTCGGAAACGCCGACAGTGATAATGTCCGTCTGATTGGGATCAGCTGCGGGTGTGGAACCGCAGGACGAGAGAACGGCCGATAAACCGAGAACAGCCGCACACATAGCAGTGCGCTTAGAAATATGCTTCATTATAATATGTCCTTTCTTCGATTTTGACCAATAATATGTTTTATTCATTATACCATAATAATGGGCATTTTTCAATAGTATGATGATACAAAAAGCACAAAGGCAAATAGACAGAAGTAACAGACATAAATAACGGACGAAAATAACAGATGGAGAAGCAAAACAAACAAGTCAACGCTATCAAACACAAAGGTAAAAAGTTTAGTCCGGCTTTTCAAAGGTGGCGGGAGTCCAGAGGGCGGAACCATCCGGTCGCTGCTCGCAAGCAGCGAAATCTCTTTGCTGACGGTTAATGCAATCAAAGATAAAGCCGACAGACTAAAAAAATCTAAAAGCCGCCTGCACCGAAAATTCAAAGTCTTGCAAATGAATTTATTTTCTCAAATCATCTTAAAACTATTCAATGCAGGCGGCTTGAAACCAAGAGACATTCCGTCAGGAATGGCGATTATGGTTTCCGCCGTTAGGCGCAGGTACGGACATACCTACAAATCAATTTTATTCGTCCGTACCGAATGCAAAGGAGACACCTAAGTGAGAGATTGTGTCGGAACGACACAGAGGAAACCAAAACCCAACAAAAGCGGGCATTCCCTTGTGCCGCTGTCGGCACATATTCTCCCCTACGGTTTCTCCATGCCTTGTAAAAGGCAAGCACTCATCTCTTCCCTACCCCCTCACCCCAACTAATACTAAGCACCAATTAAAAACTATACAAAAAATCGAGCATAATCTTGCGTATATGGATTATGCGATGATTTTTTGTCTATGGTTTTATTGGTGATTAGTATAAGCCCGCTTTTGCAGTTTAGCTTTAACTTTTTGTTTGGCTCCTGTATCGAATATCGTTTCGTGCCTTTCTGCATTTTGCAACTCGCATTGTTTTGACTTTCATTTTGCATAATCACTCTCCGAGTGCTTCCCCGCTGCCCTATACGTCCGCACACCGACACGCAATGTTAACATTTAAGCAAAATTACGCAAGAAAATATTTTGACGTGTCATATTGCAACGCATTTTCGGCGTCTGTTTTGTGTAAAACTGTCATATTTGCAAGTTTATAGAAAAAATCTTGCAAAAACCTATTGACAAATCAGATAGCCTGTGCTAAAATAATATCACTAAAACAGCAATGCAGTTATTTTTAGGAGAGTGAGTATATGCTTTTAAAAGAAGGCGAAATCAGGATCCCTGCCGGATGTGCCATTTCCGGCTTCATCAGCCGTGACGGCAACCGCATGAACGGCGGAGATATCGTAAAATCCATTTCCTATATGCACGACCGTTCAAACGGTCTGGGCGGCGGTTTTGCAGGATACGGAATCTATCCCGAGTACAAGGATTACTACGCATTCCACGTATTCTACAACTCCAACGAGGCAAGAGAACAGACTGAGCGCTTCCTTGACCGTCATTTTGACGTCATCAACCTCAGCCGTATCCCCACTAAGAAGATACCCGCTATCACCAACGAGCCTCTTATCTGGAGATACTTCGTTAACCCTCTGCCCACTAAAATAGCTTCCTCCCAGCTGGACGAAAAAGAGTTCGTTGCAAAGTGCGTTATCAGAATAAACAATGATATCGACGGCGCTTACGTTTTCTCCAGCGGCAAGAACATGGGCGTTTTCAAGGCTGTTGGCTTCCCCGAGGACGTTGGAGAGTTTTACCGTCTCGATGAATACGAGGGCTACGCATGGACCTGCCACGGCCGTTATCCCACAAACACCCCGGGCTGGTGGGGCGGCGCTCATCCCTTTGCGCTCCTTGACTATACAATAGTACATAACGGCGAGATTTCCTCCTACGACGCTAACCGCCGTTTCATCGAAATGTTCGGCTACAAATGTACCCTCCTTACCGATACGGAGGTCATCACATACATCTTCGACTGGCTCAACAGAAAACAGCAGCTTTCTCTCGAGGATATCGCTTCCATCATCGCAGCTCCCTTCTGGAGCGAGATAGACGAGATCGAGAAGAAGGATCCCGAAAAGGCTGCAAAGCTCAAGTATTTCAGAAACGCATTCTCCAGCCTGCTCATCACAGGCCCCTTCTCCATCATTCTCGGCTACACAGGCGGAATAATGGCGCTCAACGACCGTCTGAAGCTCCGCTCCATGGTAGTTGCCGAAAAGAAGGATATGGTCTATATCGCCAGCGAGGAGTGTGCTATCAGAGCTATCTGTCCCGATGTTGAAAAGGTATGGTCTCCAAGAGGCGGCGAGCCTGTAATTGTAGAACTTAACGAGGAGGGTAAAAGGAAATGCCTGTAAATTTCTTTCCTGCTGAATTTGAAGTGATCCGTAATACGGATAAATGTATAAAGTGCCGTGCCTGTGAGCGTCAGTGCTCCAATGAGGTGCATTTCTATGACCCCGATTTTGACAAGATGCTTACCCACGACAATCAGTGCGTTGACTGCCAGAGATGCGTATGTATCTGTCCCACAGGCGCTATTAAGATAGTACCCAACGAAAACGCTTTCAGAAAGAGCGCAAACTACACCCAGCAGCTGATGATAGAAAACTACCGTCAGGCAGGAACGGGAGCTGTTCTCCTTTCCTCCATGGGCAACCCTCAGGATTATCCCGTTTACTGGGATAAGATACTTATCAACGCTTCTCAGGTAACAAACCCTTCCATCGACCCTCTGAGAGAGCCTATGGAAACAAAGGTGTTCCTCGGCAAGAAGCCTGCGGCTATCAAGAAGAACCCCGACGGCACCGTTGATACAAGAATGACACCTTATCTGGAGCTTAACACTCCTATAATGTTCTCCGCAATGTCCTACGGTTCCATTTCCAAGAACGCTCACGAGTCGCTTGCCCGTGCAGCTACAGAGCTCGGAACCTACTACAACACAGGTGAGGGCGGACTTCACAAGGACTTTTATCAGTACGGTCCCCACACCATCGTGCAGGTAGCTTCGGGACGTTTCGGCGTATTCAAGGATTACCTTGACACAGGTGCGGCTATTGAGATCAAAATGGGTCAGGGCGCAAAGCCCGGTATCGGCGGCCATCTTCCCGGCGCTAAGATCAGAGAAGATGTTTCCAGAACACGTATGATACCCATGGGCACAGACGCTATCTCCCCTGCTCCCCACCACGACATCTACTCCATCGAGGACCTCCGCCAGCTCATATTCTCGCTGAAAGAGGCAACGGAATATACAAAGCCCGTTATCGTAAAGATCGCAGCAGTTCATAACGTTGCGGCTATCGCTTCGGGTATCGCACGTTCGGGTGCGGATATCATCGCAATAGACGGTTTCAGAGGCGGTACAGGTGCGGCTCCCACAAGAATACGTGATAATGTGGGTATCCCCATTGAGCTTGCTCTCGCAGCCGTTGACCAGAGACTTCGTGACGAGGGTATCAGAAATGAAGTTTCCATCGTTGCGGCAGGTTCTATCAGAAGCTCCGCAGACGCAGTAAAGGCTATCGCTCTCGGTGCCGACGCTATCTACATCGGAACTCCCGCACTCCTTGCAATGGGCTGCCACCTTTGCAGAAGCTGCCACGGCGGCAAGTGCAACTGGGGCATCGCTACACAGCGCCCCGACCTGGTAAAGCGTCTTAACCCCGAAGTAGGCTACAAGCGCCTTGTAAATCTCGTTCACGCATGGGATCACGAAATAAAGGAAATGATGGGCGGTATGGGTATCAACTCCATTGAGTCTCTCAGAGGCAACCGTCTTATGCTCAGAGGTATCGGTCTTTCTCAGAAGGAGCTTGATATCCTGGGAATACAGCACGCAGGCGAATGATCTCATACTATTATAATCGGAGGTAGTAAAAGCCCATGAAAAGAGTTTATGTAAACGAGGACTGGTGTCTCGGCTGTCATCTCTGCGAATTTTACTGCGCATTCGCCAACAGCGGCGAAAAGGATATGTCCAAGGCATTCAAGCTCGGTAAAGATGCCGCTCCCAGAATCAGAGTAGAGGAGGGCGACGGAATAAATTTCGCCGTTCAGTGCCGCCACTGTCAGGATCCTGCCTGTGTAAAGGGCTGCATTGCAGGCGCTCTCACCAAGAACGAAAACGGAGTTATTGAAATAAATACGGATAAGTGCGTAGGCTGCTACACCTGCGTTCTCTCCTGCCCCTACGGCTGTATCGTTATCGACCCAAAAAATCAGGGAAGAACAGTTACCAAGTGCGAGCTTTGCACAAGAAACAGCGCAGGCGAGCCTGCCTGTGCGGCTAACTGTCCCAACAGGGCTATCGTCTTTGAGGAAAGGGGAGAAGAATGATGAAATACGTTATTATCGGAAATTCCGCAGCGGGCATCGGTGCGGTACAGGGAATAAGAGAAGTCGATAAGGACGGTCAGATCGTTCTTATCTCCGATGAAAAGTATCATACCTACTCACGCCCCCTTATCTCTTATCTGCTCAAGGGAAGAGTTACGGAGGAGAGCATGATATACCGTCCTCTTGATTTCTACGAGAAGAACAATGTGGATACTCTCCTTGGCACAAAGGTAGTTTCCGTTGACTCCGCAGCCAAGAATATCACCCTTGAAAACGGAAACAAGGTGGATTACGACAAGCTGCTCATTGCTACAGGCTCCAAGCCCTTCGTTCCTCCCATGGACGGACTTGACAACGTTAAGGACAAGTTCTCATTCATGAAGCTGGACGACGTTAAGGCTATCGAGGAAGTTGTAAAGCAGGGGTCAAAGGTGCTCATCGTGGGCGCAGGTCTTATCGGTCTGAAAGCTGCCGAGGCTCTTGAACATTACGGTGCCAAGATGACTGTTATCGACCTTGCAGACAGGATCCTTCCCTCAATTCTCGACAATGAGGCTTCCGATATCATGAAGGCTCACATCGAGTCCAAGGGTGTAAGATTTATCCTCGGCACCAGCGCAAAGCACTTTGAGGCTCATTCCGCCGAGCTTACCAACGGCGAGACCGTTGACTTCGACTTTGTTATCCTTGCGGTCGGTGTTCGTCCCAATACCGAGCTTGCCGAAATGGCAGGCGGCAGCGTAAACAGAGGAATCGAAACAGATACCCGTCAGGCTGTAAAGGGCGTTACCGATATCTACGCCGCAGGCGACTGCACCAAGTCCTTCGATATCTCATCGGGCAGCGAAAAGATACTTGCCCTTCTTCCCAACGCTTTCATGCAGGGAAATATCGCAGGAAAGAACATGGCAGGAATGGAAAGCTACTATCTTAATGCTATCCCCATGAACGCTATCGGCTTCTTCGGTCTGCACATCATCACCGCAGGCTGCTACGACGGCGAGGCTTATGTGGAGCATGACGGCAACAATTACAAGAAGCTCGTTACCCGTGACAACGCTCTCAAGGGCTTTATCCTTATTGGCAACAAGATAGACAGAGCGGGAATTTACACTTCACTTATCAAGGAGCACATTCCCCTTGATGAAGTGGATTTTGAAGCCCTCAAGAGAAATCCCATGCTTATGGCATTCTCAAGGACGAGAAGAAATGAAAAGCTTGCAGGAGGTTTCGGAAATGACTAAGATTACTGCGGGAGATCTGCATTACAGACTTCTTAATCAGGAAATAAGGCTGTCCAAGGACAAGGACATTGTTATAGAAAACTGCCTGGGTCAGAGATTTATCGGAAGCGGCTGTATCGGCAAGAATATTGAGATACACGGCGTTCCAGGCAACGCTCTGGGCGCATACCTTACCCAGTCAAATATCACCGTTTACGGCAACGCTCAGGACGCAACGGGCGATACCATGAACGACGGAACCATCACCATTCACGGCAACTGCGGCGACGCTCCCGGCTACGGCATGAGAGACGGAATGATTCTCATTCAGGGCAATGCAGGCTACCGTGCAGGCATTCATATGAAGCAGTATATGGAAAAGGTGCCCGTGCTGGTCATCGGCGGCAAGGTAGGCGACTTCCTTGCGGAATATCAGGCAGGCGGACGCATAGTAGTGCTTGGTCTGGGCTATGAGGATATCTGCCCCGTTGGCTCATTCTGCGGCACAGGAATGCACGGCGGAGCAATTTATATCCGCACAGATGTTGTTCCCCACGTTCCCGCTCAGGTCATGGTAACTGACGCCACCGACGCTGACAAGGAAGAGATAAGAGCCGATGTTGACAAATATACCGCAGCTTTCGGCGGCAATACCGACGATATCCTTTCCGCTCATTTCTTCAAGCTTATCCCCAACACCCAGAACCCCTACAAGCAGCTGTATGTAAACAACTGATTTGCTATTGCATATTTTCCCGTTTGGCTGTATAATGTATATAGTATGATGATGCGGAGATGTCGCCCATATATATGTGCGTAAAGCCGACATCTCCGCAATAAAATGAAAGGAGCTGCCCTTTATGACTGCTAACAAAGCACTGATAGCCGCCGTATCCGACGATACAAAGGCAAGCCTTTCATCAATGGTACTTGAAGCAGGGCTTACCGATGTTTCCGTTACAAGCGGAAAAAATCTCCGTGACCTCTGCGCTGAGCATGATTATGACGTGGTCATCTCGGTGTTCCCCTTTGAGGGGGAGTTCGGCGCCGAGACTGCCGCTTATATAAGCAAGACATTCGATGTCTGTCAGGTGATATTCGTTCCCTCCAAGGTATATGACGAGGTGTGCGCAAAGCTTTCGGGCACAGGGGCAGTGATACTTCCCAAGTCATCTCCCAGGGAGCTGGCTGTGAACTCCATACGCTGCGCCGCAGCTATAAAGAACAAAATGGACGACCTGCGTTCGGAAAACAAAATGCTCCGTGACATGGTAAATGAGATGAAGCTTGTGAACCGTGCAAAATGCGTTCTTATCGAGTATCTTAAAATATCCGAGAAGGAGGCTCACCGCCAGATACAGAAGCGTGCCATGGATCAGCGTGTAACCCTCACCGAGGTGGCAGCGGATATCCTAAAGACATATGAATACAGATAACGAAAGGACTTGCAGTTATGAAATTTACAAAAATGCAGGGCATCGGCAATGATTATGTTTACGTGAACTGCTTTGAGGAGACCGTGGCTGACCCCGAAAGAGTTTCCGAGATCATCAGCGACCGCCATTTCGGCATAGGTGCCGACGGACTTGTGCTTATAATGCCCTCCGACAAGGCGGATTTCAGAATGAGAATGTTCAATGCCGACGGCAGCGAGGGAAATATGTGCGGAAACGCCACACGCTGCATAGGCAAGTTTGTCTATGATAACCACCTTACCGATAAGACAAGCATCACTCTCGAAACAAGAAGCGGAATAAAGAAGCTGACCCTTTATCCCGAAAACGGCAAGGTCAAGACCGTGCTGGTGGATATGGGCAAGGCTGTTCTGAAGCCTGCGGACATTCCTATGAATGTAAGCGGCGATACATTTATAAACAAGCCCATTACCGTTGACGGCAAAGAGGTATTCATCACCGCCGTTTCCATGGGCAACCCCCACGCTGTCACCTATGTTGACGATGTTGACAGCTTGGAGCTTGAAAAAATAGGCCCTTCCTTTGAAAATCACCCCCTGTTCCCCGAAAGAGTGAACACCGAATTTATAAAGATTCTTGATGAAAGCACCATGCAGATGAGAGTCTGGGAAAGAGGCTCGGGAGAGACATGGGCGTGCGGCACAGGTGCTTGTGCCGCAACGGCTGCATCGGTACTCAACGGATATTTCCCCCACGACAAGGAGATAACCGTTAAGCTCAGAGGCGGCGACCTTTTCATCACCTACAAATCTGACGGCACTGTTCTTATGAGAGGCCCTGCGGAGACCGTATTCACAGGCGAGATAGATGTCTGAACGAAAGGAAAATCACAATGGTAAAGATCAACGAACACTTCCTTACAATGAAGAAAAATTACCTTTTCATTGATATCGCAAAGAAAATAAAGGCATATTCCGCAGCTCACCCCGATAAGCCCCTTATCAGAATGGGCATCGGCGACGTTACCCTGCCCCTTGCTCCCGTTGTTGTTGAGGCTATCAAAAAGGGTGCCGACGAAATGGGCGTTAAGGAGACCTTCAAGGGTTATGAGGACAGCGGCACAGGCTATGACTTTTTAAAGCAGGCCATCGCCGATTATTACAAGAGCTTCGGCGTTTCACTGGAGCTTTCCGAAATTCGTGTAAACGACGGCGCAAAGGCAGACTGCGGCAATATCGTGGATATCTTCGGCGACGGAAATACCATTCTCGTCACCGACCCCGCATATCCCGTTTATGTTGACTCCAACACAATGTGCGGCAGAAATATAATCTATGCGGATTCCAACGAGGAGAACGGCTTTGCGGCAATGCCCGATGAGAATGTACATGCGGATATCATCTATCTCTGCTCACCGAATAATCCCACAGGCTCCGTTTATACAAAGGAGCAGCTTAAAATATGGGTGGACTACGCACTGAAAAATGAAGCAATAATCATCTTCGATTCCGCTTATGAGGCATTTATCTCCGACCCTGCGCTCCCCAGAAGCATTTTCTGCGTTGAGGGAGCAAAGAAGTGCGCTATCGAGATGTGCTCGCTCTCCAAAACAGCAGGATTTACAGGAACCAGATGCGGATATACCGTTATCCCCGAGGAGCTTATCGTAAAGGCTTCCGACGGCTCCGATGTAAGCATAGCACAGCTGTGGGGACGCAGACAGGGAAGCAAGTTCAACGGCGTTTCCTATCCCGTTCAGTGCGGCGCAGCAGCCGTGTTCACTCCCGAGGGTCAGAAGCAGACACACGAGGCGATCAACTACTACAGAAGAAACGCAAAGCTCATGGCAGATACGCTCACCGAGCTTGGCATAAAGTTCACGGGAGGAATAAATTCTCCTTATATCTGGCTCAAGTGCCCCAACAATATGGGCAGCTGGGAGTTCTTTGATTATCTGCTTGAGAAAATTCAGGTGGTAGGCACACCAGGAGAGGGCTTTGGAAAGAACGGCGCAGGCTGGTTCAGGCTCACCGCATTCGGCACCTATGAGAATACGCAGGAAGCCATGAAGAGATTCAAAGAGCTGCTTAAATAAGACAACCCCTTATACCTTATTATACTCATTCTATTTTCCAAACAAGATCCGCACCGAAAACACGGTGCGGATCTTGTTTTGGATAAAATTTATGTGTGATAAGCCAATTAAAAAGTCCGCACCGAGCTTTCGGTGCGGACTTTTTGTTATTGATATAATTTTATTTAAGCAATATCAGGTAAGCCGATATCTATATCTTCAATGCCCATGTCAAAGATATCATCGGAAATAAAACTTTCGGTGTCAGCATACATCACGTCTGCCTTGTCGGCAGTGGGGGTGGCATATACGATGTCGGAAGAAACGATGTTTGTCCATGCGCCGTTTACGTAAGCCTTTACCGCAAAGCCGTACTTAACGCCGTTGGTAAGACCTGTTACGTACATTCCGTTGGCGGTTCTGTAGCCTGCCAGCGACCATTTGCCGTTAAGGTAGGTGTAAACCGCATAGTTTGTAGCTCCGTTAACTGAAGTCCAGTTCAGGGCAACTCTGCCGTCCTGACCCTGTGCCTTGGTGATAACGGGCTTTACCGATGCTCCGACAGGTGTTGCATAAACAATATCTGCGGAGGTTATGCCCGACCAGCTGCCGTTTACGTAAGCCTTTACAGCAAAGCCGTACTTAACGCCGTTTGTAAGTCCTGTTACATACATACCGTTTGCGGTTCTGTAGCCTGCTACAGACCACTTACCGTTAAGATATGTGTAAACTGCGTAGTTTGTTGCACCGTTAACGGAAGTCCAGTTGAGGGCAACTCTGCCGTCCTGACCCTGCGCCTTGGTGATAACGGGCTTTGTTACCGCAGCCTCGGGTGTTGCATAAACAATATCTGCGGTGGTGATCGCCGACCACTTTCCGCTGACGTATGCCTTTACAGCAAAGCCGTATTTTGTGCCGTTTGTAAGTCCCGAAACAGTCATTGCAGTGGCAGTTGTTGTTCCGGCGTTGTACCACTTGCCGCCTGTGATGTAATAAACTGCGTACTGTGAAGCTCCGCTGACGGTGCTCCAGCTGAGCAAAACTGAGCTGTCCTGCGCCTTTGCCGATGTTACTGCGGGCTTGGGTATCTCACAAGCCTTGGGTGTTGCATATACCTTATCGGAGGGGTCTGACCACTCGCCGTTAACATAAGCCTTTACTGCAAAGCCGTAGCTTGTGCCGCCTGTAAGGTTCTTGACGGTCATATTGCAGGCTGTGGTGGTTCCTTTAAGCTCCCACTTATTATTAAGATAGGTATAGACTGCATACTGTGAAGCTCCCTGAACTGCGCTCCATGTGAGAGCAACTTCCTCGGTGCCTGCATTTGCGCTTGTGATAACAGGTCTGGGAACAGCTGCCTTAACGGGAGTTGCATATACCATGTTGGAAATGCCCGACCAGCTGCCGTTTACATACGCCTTTACAACAAAGCCGTAGCTTGTGCCGCCTGTAAGGTTCTTGACGGTCATATTGCAGGCTGTGGTGGTTCCGTGGGAAGTCCACTTGTCGTTAAGATATGTAAATACCTCGTACTTGGTGGCTCCGCTGACAGCTGACCATGCAACAGTCGCCTGCTCGGTGCCTGCGGTAACGCTTGTGATAACGGGTCTTGTGGAGTCAAGCTTGGGAACGGTAACTATCCTGTAGGCTGTGCAGCCGCTTACGGAACAGTATATCTGCTTTCTGCCCTTTGTGTAGGCGGTGGCTTCAAGGGCAACTGCCGATTTTCCGTTATAAACATGAGTGTGAGCAGTGCCGCCGGGAACATACACCTTTGTAACGGTAAGAGAAGAGCCTCTGTCGCCGATGTATGCCTTGCCAAGACCTGAGAAGGAGCCGCCGAATGCGCTTTTGAGACTTGATACTGACCATACCGCTGTGCCGTTGGATACGCTGTCGGGAGCTACCTGTATCCAGCCTCTGCTGCTGTCGGTAAAGCTCTGGAGGATAAATTCGATATCCCCATAAGATGAATATGAGCAGTATATCTTGTCGCTGCTTGAAAGGCTTGTTATTGCGCCGGGGTCAAAGGATACTGCCTGACCGTAATTTGAGCTTGTGCCTGTGCCCGAGAAAAGCACATTTTCTCCGCCTGTGGCAGTCTCATACTGAGGGTCGCCGTTGTATGCGGCAACAAGCGCATCGGCAATGCCGCCGTAGGTGAAGCTTCTGCTGCCTCTGTTGAAGATGCCGAAGTTCTCGCTGCCTGTGCCGAAGCAGTTGTTGTCCCACCATACGCAGGGGATATCCTGTGCGGCGAACTGCCTTGCCAGCGAAGCATATATGCCTGCATACTTTTCTCTGTAGGCGGTGTTGCTCTTGTTTGTGGCGCCGAACTCGCCGATAACAACGGGAACGCCCTTGCTGATAAAGGTGTTGTACATACGTGTAAAGAAGCCGCTCAGCTCGGTAAGGTCGGAAGCCTGCCAGTCCTTGTGACCGTCGCCCGAGAACGCAAAGTCAAAGGGAAGATATGCGTGGATAGAAGCGGCGATCATGCTGTCACCCGATGTGTTCGACCATGCCTCAGCCTTGGCAGCATCGCCCGATGCGCAGTAGGTGGGGAGCATGATAAGGCGCTTGGCGTTATTGCCGCCTGTGGCTCTGATAGCTGCACGGGCAGCCTCATTATTGGCATTGACGCACTTGTAATAGCTTGCATTGCCTGTCCAGTCCTCGCCGCAGCGTGGCTCGTTGTTTACCTCGAAAATGAGCTTGTCGCCGTAGTCCTTAAAGCGTGTGCCTATCTGCTTCCAGATAGCAGACAGCTCCTCGGATATCTTGTTCTGAGCCGATGTGCTCGATGAAACGGCGGTCTGGAGGTCGTTGTGGTGAACGTTAAGGATAACGTACATTCCGTTTGCAAGGCCGTAGTTTACCACGGTCTCAACTCTGTCCATATACTCGGCGCTGATTATGTACTTAGATGAGTCGGAGTAGTGGTCGTCCCATCTTACGGGTACACGCAGGGTGGTAAAGCCCTTTGCGGCGATAGCGTCTATCATGGACTTGGTTGTCTTGGGATTGCCCCAGTTGGTCTCGCTGTCGGACGATTCAAGGGAATTTCCCAGATTCCAGCCTGCGCCCATGTCGGAGACTAACTGGAAAGCGGTAAGTCCTCTCATCTGAGTGGGATATGAATACCCCGAAGCAAATTCCGACGTGTTCATTGCTGCCTGAACGGTGATATCCGAGCCGAATGCCGTTACCGAACCCAGTGATATCACAGCGGCAGAAAGGAGAGCCAGAAATCTTCCTTTTCCTGATCTTATCATGATCTTCGTTCCTTTCGGGGAAAATTGCCTTACACGGTAATTTTCGCATATTTGTTTAATTATAACATATTACGGCACCGATTTCAAGAACTAATGGTTAATTTTATCATGATTTCCTGCATAAGAATATGAAAAAAGCCGCCCACAAGGACGGCTTTTCTATTTCACTCATCACTTCAGCTCAAAATAAGCATACACATATCCGCCGCTTGCGGTGGGAAATTTCATGCAGTAGCTGCCGCTTTTAAGGTCGGAAGCGCTGTAATATTTATTGAGCACCATGGTCTTTTCCCACTTGTGCATGGCAGGAACAGTAACCTCGGTATCCAGAGCCTTTCCTGCTGTGACAGTTATCCACTTGCCCCTTACCTGGCGCATAAGCTTGCCATAGCCCTTTACGGTGATGTCGCTGTCGGTGGTGTTCACAAAGGTTATGACGATTTGCTTCTTGCCCCTTTTCTCAGGCTCAAACTGCTCCGCATAAACGTCATAGGGATTTGTCATCTCAAACTCACAGGAGATATTATCGGCGATAAGCGCACGATATTTGCCCGATTTCAGCCTTGTGCGGCTGTAGCGGGTAAGGTCAAGGAAGCAGTTTATGCTGTCACCCGATGATAAAAGCACATTGGAAACGAAGGGACGGTCGGTCTCTTTAGGCTCTACTCTGTCCCATTCATCGGTGTCGTCATTATACACATAAAGCCCCTGCGCCTCGGCATAATACTCCCCTGCATTGACGGCATATCCGCTGATATCTATTCTCTCGGTTGACATAATATCATAGCTTGGCTGAGAAGTGCTTACCGCTGCCCGATCTGCGATGCTGAACTCACAGAAAAGCCGCTTCTGACCGTTGTCGGTATAAATAGTCTGGGCAATGCGGTATTTGCCCGCGGTAAGGTTATTGGAATACGCCTCGGGAGTGAAATACACATCGGCTGAACCATTATAATAGTATGGGTCGCCCACATTTCCCAGCTCATATGCTACATCATTAACGACATAGCTGTCCGAGGGCTTTACCTTGTACCACTTGCCGTCGGAATATCTTTGCAGCTCGGTTATCTCGCCCATGTAGGCAGTGCCGCTGATGTTTTCTGCGGTGAATGTAAACTTTATCTTATCACGGTTTCCCATAACGATAAGCTGCTTGTCGGCGGTCACGGAAAAGGGGTTGACGGAATCGGTGAGCCTGCCGTCGGAGCCGAAATTGTACTGCTTGCCGTCTATGGTCACAATGCCCACAGCTCCCACGCCGTTCTGGTCAAAATAATATGTGCCGCCCGAAAGCTTCAGCCAGCCGCCTGTGAACATAATGCCGTCCCGGTAATAGCGGATAACTCCGTTTTTCCTGCCGATGCCGGTGTATCTGCCAAGGCAGCTGCCGTAAGGATCAAAGCGATATACCACGCCGTCGATGTTCATAACGCCTGTGGCTGCCGCTCCGTCATGGAGGATATATCTGCCTGTTCCCTCGCCGCTTTCCCAGCCGTGCTGCACTGCGGACACGGGCACTGCGGATATGCACATAACAGCCGCCATTGCAGCGGCAATAAGTCTGAATTTTTTCATATTGGTATCCTTTCTTTATGACTGAGTTTATGTTATATTCTGATTATATCATCTGCATGAAAAAGTATCAAGAGGAAAAGAATACCTGTAATCAAATGTAGGCAATGGAAATGGTTTTGTAACCGTTTGTTGGGAGTAAGAACCCGTGTTCATTTCATGATCGACCAGCTTAACGATGAACAGATCGAAGCACTTATGATGCTTTTAAAGAGCTTCGGTATATCAGATGCTCCAAATGAGGATACTAAAGCAGCGATAAAAGAAAGCGAACAACCGCTCAATAAATAAGCGCTCTGTCTTTTATAAGGCAAAGCGCTGTTTTTATATCATATAACAAAAGATCCGCAAACCGAAAAGGCTTGCGGATACATTGGTGAGCCATTGGGGATTTGAACCCCAGACCCTTTGATTAAAAGTCAAAAAATCAGTAATGCAAAAAACATCGCATTATAGCCATAAACAGCGCACTATAGGGATTTTTATAAAATATTAAGTGGCACTTAGTGGGACTTAGCGAGAGTTAGCTGTCGTCAGTTTGTCGTCAGATTATCTTTGCAGCCCTACGAGTTGTCTCAGTATCATCATGGACATAGATGTTTGCTGTTACATTCACATCTCTATGACCCATTAACTTCTGAATTGTGTATATGTCAACTCCACTGCGGCGCAGCTCCGTTCCTCTGGTGTGTCTCAGTTCATGGGCTGTAAGCACGGGGATTGAAGGGTACTGAGCATTCAGTGCTGCCATATGCCTTTTCAACTTCTGCGACCAGTTATGCGGGCAGGCAATCTGACCGTTAACGTTCGGGAATACATACATTGAATTGTGGGGTAGAGTTTCAAGAAGTCGTATCAGCTCTTCCGATATGGGAATAGTTCTGTAGCTTTCCCACTTTGGCGGCATTATGGCTATGCCTCCGCCCTTTTTATCTGCAATAGACCTGTTGACGGATAAAGTTTTGTTTTCTATGTTGATATCTTTCCACATAAGCCCCAGCATTTCGCCACGTCTCAGCCCTGTATCAAGAAGCAAGAAAGCTTCGGGCATATCGTTAAAGAAGAAATCCTTTGCCTGGCGTATTTGTTCATCGGAATAAACCTTCTTTTCGTTCTTTTCAACGGCGCTTCGGTATTCAATATTCTTTGCAGGATTTTTCACGCACAGATCATTTTCAATGGCGGCTTCAAAGATGGCTGACAAGGTTATTTTCAGCTTATGAAGCAATGAAGCTGATGCGGTCCGCTGCTTTTTGGAAAAAAAGTTGCGGATATCTACGTTTTTGATATCTTGCAACTCTGCTTTTCCAAAATAGGGTATAAGATGATTTTTGACAGGAATTTGATAAGTGGTTATAAATGTATTTTCTGTAACAGTCGGACGCTTATATACTTCGAGCCATTTCATCGCCCATTCTTCAAACGTGTAGTTCTTCTGGATAAACGCTTCTCCTGATCGGTATGCGGTTTCTTTAGAAATAATATACTCCTGCGCATTTGCCTTGGCATCTGCAAGGCTTTTATAGCTGTAAAAGCTCTTGCGGATAGGCTTGCCGTCAAAGGACTTACCGATGATGGCTTTATATTCAAATCTTCCGTCTGATCTGTTTGGGGCTTGTTTTTTGGGTCTTGGCATAAAAATTCCTCCTTGACATTTTCGGGAGGATATGGTAAAATATACTTGCTTTGGGTGTGTATTTTACATATCCTGCTCCCCGTTCGGTGTTCCAGCGCCGGGCGGGGATTTTTTTATTCTTGTAATGATTTATGCAGCCAATATCCATCGGCAACATCGGGGATGTTACTGCTATCCCAATAATCACTTGAAAAATCTATCTTGTTTATAGTAGAAGCATTGAAATTCACACGCATTACAGTGTCTTTGGACTCTTTTCCGTAGCTGTCAACAAAGCTTCCCTGAACAAAGACCGTAAGGGTATCAAGCTTGCTGCAATTCTGGAGCGGTTCTATCAAGGAACATATATCGTTGTGCATTGCTCTTACTGAAAGCTTTTTGGAAAGCGTGGAATTTTGACTGATATAGACAGTAACCATATATTTACCATCTCCGGTTGCCTCTGTTTCGGAAATATCATCGACAGATATATTGTTTTCGTCAGCGGCATATTTAATCAGGACAGATGGCTTTGAGGAAGAACTCGGTTTTGAAGCTGAGTTCTTTTTTTCTTGCTTTGTGGTCGCTTCGGTAGTCACGGAAGTTGTGCTTGACTGAACCGAGGGTCTACTTGTGGAAGCTCTGTTGATGGCGGAGCCTACTGCGACCACAACCGCAACAGCTATACAAACCGCTGCCACTTTACTGTTCACCTGAAAGCCTTTGCGCTCTTCGGGTTCTTCGTGCTGAGTGCGGACGGTATCACCGTATCTTGAAGCACCGCACTTGGAGCATTTGCTGACGTTTGTGCTGTTGGAGGTATTGCACTTAGGGCATTTCCATGTAGTGGCGCCGGCATTTACTCTGTAAGCTCCCGGGCGTGATGCTCCGCAGGAAGCGCAGGTCTTACTCGAATCGCTGTTCTTGTAGTCACAATCAGGACAATTCCAAACTCCCATAATAATTTCTCCTTTACTGTCTATTATATAACTGTATCATATGATCTTATCAAAATATTCCCAGTACGCAAGGCGGATATATTTCACATCTACATCGAAATATTCGCAGAGCTGCCATATCTCTGTAAGCCCGCTTTTGAGAGCTTCTATAAGTTCTTCTTTCGGAACGAGATATTTTATAGCCTCTGCATCTGCCCTGTGTTCCTGTTTTAAAATGGTGCTGATATCTGCCTCGGGACTGTAAAAAGCCCCCTTGACACAATGCCCTATCTCATGAGCGAGATACTGGCGTTCTTCCCTCTCGGTCTTTATCTCATTGTAGTCCATGCCGATGTAGCACTTTCCCCGAGGCGTAAGCAGGGAAAGTGCCTTGTATTCATCACATTCGGCGGAGATAACTGTAATATCGTTATCATTTTCTGCAAATTGATAAAGGTCGTTCAGGGTCATCTTCTGCGGTTTCTTCGATTTCTGCGACTTGGTCTGCAAATTTACCAACCACCTTTGTCTTTTTGAAGCCCTGCGAGCCTTCGCCTGCTGCGATACTTTGGGTATAATCGGAATGTGTGTCTGTATTCTTTTGCTCACACATTCGCTCATATTCCGTATCGGTCACAAAATCAACCATCTTTTTACCGTGTTCATCAAGCACTCGGTATTTTTTTATGTGCTTTCTTTCAGCATCAGATGTAGCGAAATCGGTATGACAATCAAGAAGATAATCAATCGTAACTCCGAAATATTGGGACATAGCTTTAAGTATAACTGCATTTGGCTCTCTCAGATCTTTTTCATAATTGCTATATGCGCTTTTACCTATACCAAGTGCCTTTGCAACGTCTGCTTGTTTAACACCTTTGGCGTTTCGCAAATTTTTTAGTCTGTCATCAAACGTTTTAATCACCTCCTATGTACTAATTATAACACATTTTGTGTATTTGTCAATACATTTGCTGCAAAAAGTGGCTGTATTTACATTTTTGTAGGTTTGTATATAATTGACAAAGCCAAAATCCACATTTTGTCCGATTTTGTGGTCAAAAGGTATTGACAAATCCACATTTTGTGTTATAATTAGAGCATACCCCGCAAATAATACACAATATGAATGATAGAATAGGAGGTGAAATTATGAGCCTTGAAAAAGTTTTAACGGTAGAACGTGCCAAAAACGGCAACATGAGCATAGACGAAATGTGCGATAAGCTCGGTGTAAGCCGTTCAGCATATTATGGATGGATACGTTCAAACGGAGCTTCTCTTAAAGCTTCAACAGTTAAGCAGATTGCCGAACTTTTCAACGTTTCCCCCGATTACATTTTACAGTCGTTGTAAAATTCAAAGAAAGGAGGCTCTTGGGCAATGGAAAAACTGATATTTCGCAAACCTTCAAAAAAAAAGGCACAGGCGCAGACGGTCAAGGTAAGTGCAAAAGCCTACAATGCCATATCTGCCATAGAGGCAGAGACAGGGCTGTCTATGACGTATATAGCAACTCAGATGGTTCTTTATGCGGCACAGAATGTTGATATACGGAGTGATGAAGATGAATAATGATGTTCTTTCCAACTTCATCGAAAAGGATAATCAGTGGGTCAGTGACACCATTGAGAAATATCCTGAGAAGATTCCTGTAGAACATCTTGCCGAGCATTTTGGCTGTACGGCTGCAAGCGTTCGATCAGCGATTGTACAAAACCAGACATTCGGACTGTTCTGGAGAGAAGGAAGCAAATCAAGAAACACTTTTCTTATACCGACAGGGCTTTTTGTCCGCTGGTACTGCAAGGCAAGTTTCTAAGGGGGTGAAAATCATGATAAGCGTTATGTGCAAGGACAAGCAAGGGAAGGTCATCTGCAAATACAACAGCGATGATGAACCTGTTGAAACGGCAACAGTTATCTACAACAGCGCTTTGAACCACCCGAAGAGACCTATTTTCTTTGTACCGGGTGCGTGGGTGTTCATAGGCGAAGCTGACAACGGAAGGTGGTATCTGAAATGTTGAGTGCAGAACAGCTCAAGATCATTCTTGAAAGCGGAATGACCGTTACGGCGATAGACAGTGAAAGCGCTCCTCGGCTTTTCAGGGCAGCTTTTCGCAGAAAGAAAGACAGTGACCGCATAACGGTAGCTGACTACACATCGGAAGATAACGGCAGGACATGGAAGCTCTCATCTATTGACAGCGCATATGAAATGCGGCTTGATGACTGCATCAAATCCATTCAGCGGCTTGAAAGCTCAGGGTGCAATGTTGAGGTGAAGGGAAAATGAGCGGAACGGTCAATGCTCATTCAGTGGCGAAAAGCATGGAGAAAGCAGGCTTCTTTGTTATTGAAAGCGCCGTATCGGCTTCCACGCTGTGGGGTATCAAAGAAGGCAAGCTCACTCTGGTGGATATTGTGGGCGAAAAGAAGGTCATTGCTCTTCCCATAGGCAAGCGCAATATTGACAAGCTCTGCGAAGAACTCAGGCAGATAAAGAATGTTTACGGAGACAAGCTGAAATGAGGTGAGACAATGAGGTGCGAAAGCTGCATACATCGTGGTACCTATTTTTCGGCTTTCGGGCAATGGTCATGCGACTACATTCTTAACACGGGAGAAAAGCGGAACTGTCCGCCAGATGATCTTTGCACACGGTACGAGCAGGGCAAGAAGATAGTCAAGCCTTACGAATACCGATGCAAAAAGAAAAGAGGTGGTAAAAATGAGCATTCTCAGACCAGCTCTTGTAAAGTCAAGCATCGGATACATCGAAACAAGACAGATGCCAGATGACAAGCGGCAGTGCATTCTTGCAGCACTTAAAAAACAGCTTCCGAAAGAGGCTACAGATGACGGCGCTTTCGGCAAATGCCCGTGCTGCGGAACGGAATTTAACAGTGAACTGCTGAACGAATACGATATGCGATATTGTATCAGGTGCGGTCAGCGAATCGAAGGGGTGTGAAAACATGGACGTGCTTTTTGAGCTGATATATCATATTTCAGCCATTGGTATAGTAGTTATTCTGACAATATTTATGCTGTGGCAGTTTTTTGATAACATCAGAACGGCTATGGACACACCCGATGATGAAGAATAACGAAAGGAAGAAAATTATTATGAAATTTGAAACATCAAAGATGATCACGGATCTTATCAAGAAGAACAACGAGCTTACCGTAAAGGCTACACAGCTTGACTGTATTCTCAGATACGTAAGTTCAAGTCAGTATTCTGTATCAAAGGATGAAATATTCGCTATTGTAGGCAAACCTTCTGCGGCGGAGACCGCAGACAAGGCAGAGAAGAAGGAGGATATCACAGATGGAGATCTCAGTTTCTGATTATCTCCGCAACGAAGCCGCTCTCAGGCGTGCCGAAGAGAGATGGCTGACCGATGAAGAAGATGACAGGGAGTTTGATGACGAAGTTCCCGAAGAATGACAAGGAGTGAAGATAATGGAGGAAGAAATCAAGGAAGGCTTTGTTATCAGAGATGATAATGCTGCCGAATGGGCTTTGCAGAAGATATTTGACGAAAAGGCAGAGCTTGAAAGACTGAACGCTCTGGCAGACAGTCAGATCGCTGCTATTGTGGATAAGGTCGAGGCGGCGGAGAAGCGCTTTACTTCACGCACGGAGTATCTCAAAAAAGCTCTTGGAGAATATATGCTGATTGTCAGTGAGCAGTGCAAGAAAACCAAGACACAGCTGAGTTACAGGCTTTTAAGCGGCTCCCTTATTTACAAAAAGCCCGTAGTCAAGATAGTCAAGGACGAGACAAAGCTTCTGGAATACGTAAAGGAGCATTCCCCTGAATACGTAAAGCATACTGAGGCTGTTGACTGGGCAGAGTTTAAAAAGACCCTGACGGTATCGGGCGATGTGGTCGTTGACAGCAACGGCGAGGTCGTAAGCTGTCTTGATGTGGAAGAGGCCCCGGGCGAATTTATGATACGTGACGAAAGGAGCGAGACGTGATGGAAGAAAGCAAAGCTTCTTTATCTTTCCTGGAACGTGTGACCATGATCCAGGCGGAGCTTAAAGCCCCCAAAGGGCAGTACAACAGCTTCGGTAAGTATAACTACAGGTCATGCGAGGACATTCTCAATGCGGTCAAGCCGTTGTGCGCAAAGTATGGCATAATGCTGATGTTATCGGACGAGCCTGTTATGATAGGCACAAGAATATATATCAAGGCTACCGCTAGACTGTGTGATGTGAGCGGCAGCGGCACGGGTCTTTGCACAACAGCATTCGCCAGAGAACCCGATGACAAAAAGGGCATGGACGAAAGCCAGGTAACAGGCACAGCGAGCTCGTATGCTCGCAAGTACGCCCTCAATGGGCTGTTCCTTATTGACGACACAAAGGACGCTGACACTGACGAATACAGAGAGCAGCAGAACAGACAGCAGGGGCGTGAAAAGAAACAGAGTGCGCCGACTTTTACCTGCTCCAAGTGCGGAAAGAAGATATCCAACGTGAAAAAACCTGACGGCACTATTGTTTCTGCTGAAACGGTATATCAGAACTGCAACGGAATGTGTCTGAGCTGCTACAAGCAGGAGCAGGCGCATCATGATTAAACTTGTAGGGTATCTGCACGACTATGACGGCGAGGCTCTTACCGTCATAGCGCCCTACAGTGATGAACGGAAGCTTTTGAAGCAGGGCATTACGCAATGCGAGATAACGCTTACAGACGGCAGGAGCATATCAGCCCAGCAGAGAAAAAAGGCTTATGCCACTATAAGGGATATTGCGGTTTACAGCGGCGATGTTCCCGAATACATAAAAGAGCATCTGAAATGGATGTTCTGTGCGGAAAACGGCATTGAAGAGTTTTCACTTTCCGACTGCGACATGAGTACAGCGAGAGAGTTTATATCCTACATACTGGAATTTGCGATCTCTTGGGGCATACCGCTTTCGGAAAGCGCCATAAGCAGAACGGACGATATAGGACGATATCTGTATTTTTGCATTGAACACCGTGTATGCGCTATATGCGGCAAAAGGGCTGATCTGCACCATGTTGACCATGTAGGCATGGGTCGTGACCGCAAAACCATTATTCACATCGGTATGCAGGCGGAAGCCCTATGCCGAGAGCATCATGAAGAATGCCATTCGGAGGGGCAAAGGACCTTTGATGAAAAATATCACATCTACGGTATTGCGCTTGACGAGTGGCTTTGCAAAAAGCTTGGGCTGAAAGCTCAGGCGGACTAAAAGGAGGTTGCTTCTATGTTAGGAGCGTGTTCAATCAACAAAGTTATTCTTATGGGAAGGCTGACGGCTGACCTGGAGCTTAAACAGACACAGAGCGGCGTTTCGGTGTGCCAGTTTACCGTTGCGGTAACAAGGGCAAGGGCTGACCAGAATGGCGAGAGGCAGTCTGATTTCATCAACGTTGTTGCCTGGAGGCAGACAGCGGAATTTGTGTGCCGCTATTTCAACAAAGGCAGACTTATCCTTGTGGAAGGTGAGTTAAGAACAAGGACATATGATGACAAGCGCTACCCCGATGTACGTCACTATGTTACTGAGGTCTATGCCGATGGAGTTTCATTTGGCGAAACGAAGAGTTCATCAGGCGGAGGATATCAGCAGGGCGGTCAGTCTCAGGACAACAGACAGGGCAGTCAGGGTGGATATCAGCAGTCTGCGGCAAATGATCTGAGTGACTTTGATGAGGTCATCAGTGACGGCGATCTGCCGTTTTAAGGAGCAGGCAAGATGGCAGATCGCAGAATGTTTTCAAAAACAATAATAGACAGTGACTGCTTTCTTGATATGCCTGCTACGTCTCAGCTTCTTTATTTTCACTTGGCGATGCGAGCGGACGATGATGGATTTATCAATCAGCCCAAGTCCATTATGCGAATATGCGGCTGTAAGGAAGATGACATGAAGCTGCTTATAGCAAAGCAGTTTGTTATCCCCTTTGAAAGCGGAGTTGTAGTAATCCGACATTGGAAAATCCACAATTATATCCGCAAGGATACCTACAGGGAAACGGCGTGCAAGAGCGAAAAAACGATGCTTTTGGTTGATGAAAACAATGCTTATTCTTTGCCCTGTGACGGGTTCGTCACGGGTTCGTCACGGGTTCGAGACGAAACGTTGACGCAGGATAGGATAGGTAAGGATAGGATAGGTAAGGATAGGATAAACAAGGAAATATGCGTTGAAGCCGAGGAAGAAGAACATCCAAAGCTCACAGCTTCAAAGCAATCCAAACCGCAAAAACATATTCACGGTGAGTTTAGGCACGTAATGCTTTCATCGGAAGAATATGACAGGCTTATCGGAGATTACGGTGAAAAGGTCACTGCCGAATACATAAAGCAGCTTGACGAATATCTGGAGAACCGAAAGGATAAGCACTATGCCAATCACAACTTAACTATCAGAAACTGGCTCAAAAAGGCGAACGTTCCAAAGCTTAGTGAGCAAAAGGGCTATGGCTTTGAAGGCAATCCATGGGAGGGTATGTAATGGATATTGAGCAATGTATTGCAACGATAAGTGAAAATGCCAGATCAGATGACCCTTTCTATGTCAAGGACGGCATCGAATACTGCAAGAAGTGCAATTCTCCGAGACAGACTAAAATCATGTTTAACATCAACGGTGAAAAGAAGGAACGTGTTGTAAACATGATGTGCAAGTGCAGAGCAAAAGAAGTCGAGGAAGAAGAAAACAGACGAAAGCAGGCACAGCAGGAAGCGGAAATACAGCGCAATATCAGCATAGGCATCAAGGATATGTCTTACAGATCAATGACCTTTGAAAAGTCCGATACACGGCTTATCCGAGAAGAAAACTACTGCCGCAACTTTCCGAAAATGCAGGAAATGAAGGTAGGCATCATGTTTTCGGGCGAAGCAGGCACCGGCAAGACATTTAGGGCTGCTGCTATTGGCAATCAGCTTCTGAGAAACGGATACACGGTGTATATGAACAATATCACTGCTATCTGTAATGAGATCTGGGGGCTGAAAGACAAGCAGCAGGCAATCGACAATATATGCAGCTTTGAGCTGATGATACTGGACGACATCGGCGCTGAGAGAAACACTGAATACATGAGCGAACTGGTGTATAACATCATTGACACCAGATACAGAAGCGGCAAGCCTCTCATTATCACAACGAACCTCAAAAATTCGGAGATCAAGGCGCTGAGCAACGGCGAACAGATAAACGGGTCGAATACGACCCCTTTAAGCCAATCAAGGATATACAGCCGATTAGTCGAGATGTGTTCTTATCCGATAATCGTATCGGGCAGAAACAGACGTGGAGACATCGGACGAAGCAAATATGAGACGGTGAAGGAGCTGCTTGAAAATGGTCTATAAGTACGTTATACACGACATTCCGCCAAGCAACAACAAGTACATCGGACGGAATGAGAGGTTCAGGTATCAGGCGGCAAAGGAACAGTGGGAAGCACTGGTGAGATATGAATGCTCTCCCAAGCCTGCAAAGCCGATAAAGCGATCAAGGGTAACGCTGATGTATTACTTTAAGACCAAGGGGCGCAGAGACCCGGACAATTACAGCGGCAAGTTTATACTTGATGGATTGAGAAAAGCAGGTATTATCGAAGATGATTCTTTTGATAACATTGATCTCATTCTGAAAAAGGGCGGCTGTGATAAATTTAACCAGCGGACAGTGATAACAGTGGAGGTGATAGAGGAATGAAAGCACACAGAAGGGCAGATGAAGTATATAAATACAACGTCTGGAAGGAATGCTCTGAGGATATTGCAAAGTCAATGATCCTTGCGGTGCTTTTTATTGCTGATAGGCGCAAGTGGCACAAAGAAAATGTGCTGAAGCTTTACGAAGATATCATTGATCTGCTTGAAAAGCCTATAATGATATTCGGCAAGCAGGTCAGCAGTATTGATATGGAAGCTTACATAGTGAAAAAATACGGCATTGACCTTAGCAGAGTTAAGCTTGACTTAGCTCCGATGGGTTCGGGCAGAAAGAAGGAAAAGGAATATGGACTCTAAATACACGGAGTTCCTGAAAAGCAAGGCTACTGTGGTCAAGGCAAGCGGATTTGATGTTCCGATAGAGGAACTGAACGACAATGCTTTTGAATGGCAGAAGTATATTGTGAAGTGGGCACTTAAAAAGGGGAAATGTGCGCTGTTTGAGGACTGCGGACTGGGCAAGACATTACAGCAGCTGATGTTTTCCTACGAGGTACACAGGCACACGGGCGGAAACGTACTGATCGCTGCGCCTCTGGCGGTAGTAAATCAGACAGTAAAAGAGGGGGAAAAGTTCGGCATATCGGTAAATCCATGCCGTGAGATGTCAGATATCAGGGACGGTATCAACATAACCAACTATGAAATGCTGGAACACTTTGAACCATCGGCTTTTGTTGGCATTGTGCTTGATGAAAGTTCGATACTGAAAGGATTATCAAGCAAAACAAGGCAGTACATAACCGAGAATTACAGAAACACGCCCTACAAGCTCGCCTGCACTGCCACTCCTTCTCCCAATGATTTTATGGAGCTTGGCAATCACGCTGAATTTCTGGGTATTATGACAAGGGCTGAAATGCTTGCCACGTTCTTTGTTCATGACGGCGGAAGCACGTCATCGTGGAGGCTGAAAGGTCACGCACAGGACAGCTTCTTTGAATGGGTAGCTTCCTGGGGCTGCTGCATGACAAAGCCCTCTGACCTTGGTTTTGAATGTGGTGGATATGACCTTCCTGAGCTGGAGATCATTGAACACACGGTCAAAAGCAATGATATTGAAACCGATGAAGGGCAGATGCTTCTTTTTGCTCAGACCTCTCAGAGTTTATCGGAAAGGCAGAGAAACAGACGCAACAGCATTGACGAGAGGGCAAGGAAGGCGGCTGAGATAGTTAACAGCTATGACGGTCAGAGCCTTGTATGGTGCGATCTGAACGATGAAAGCCGCAAATGCGCCGAATATATCAGCGGAGCGGTGGAAGTCAAAGGTGCTGACAGTGATGCACACAAGATAAGTGCCATGACTGGATTTTCTCACGGAGATGTAAAGGTGCTTGTATCAAAGCCTTCCATTGCAGGCTGGGGAATGAACTGGCAGAACTGCTCGAACATGGTTTTTGTGGGGCTGTCGGACAGCTTTGAGGCATATTATCAGGCAATACGCAGATGTTACCGATTCGGGCAGAGATCAAAGGTAACAGTCCATATCGTAATATCGGACGGCGAGGGTGCTGTTAAGCAGAATATCGAACGCAAGCAGGCAAACGCCTTGAAGATGACCTCTGAGCTTGTAAAGCACACAAAGGATATACTGGCGGCGGATATAAAATCAACGGTCAGAAATACTGAAAATTATTTCGCACATGAAGAAATGCTGATACCTGACTGGTTAAGGAGTGAAACGGCATGAAGGTCAAAGATCAATACATTACGGATAATATGGCTTTGTACAATGGGGACAGCTGCGAGGTGCTGAAAGGTATTCCGGACAGCAGCATTCATTTTTCAATCTACTCTCCGCCCTTTGCAAGTCTTTACACATACAGCAACAGTTCAAGGGATCTCGGCAACTGCCGCACTCAGAGTGAGTTCTATGAACACTTTGAATTTATAGTTTCCGAGCTGTACAGGGTGCTTATTCCCGGAAGGATAATGGCGGTTCACTGCATGAACCTTCCAACATCAAAGGAGCGTGACGGATTTATCGGCATAAGAGATTTTAGAGGTGATCTGATACGCATTTTTGAAAAAGCAGGATTTATATATCATTCCGAGGTGTGCATCTGGAAAGACCCCGTGATAGCAATGCAGAGGACAAAGGCTCTGGGACTGCTTCACAAACAGCTGAAAAAGGACAGCACGCTCAGCAGGCAGGGCATTCCCGATTATCTGATAGCTATGAGAAAGCCCGGAGCAAATCCCGAGCCTGTCACTCACACAAACGAAAGCTTCCCTGTTTCGGTATGGCAGAGATATGCTTCTCCAATATGGACCGACATAAATCCATCGGACACATTGCAAGCGAAATCTGCGAGAGACGAAAAGGACGAAAAGCACATCTGCCCTTTGCAGCTGACTGTTATTCGCAGGGCATTGAATTTATGGACAAATCCTGGCGACAAGGTACTTACACCATTTATGGGCATCGGTTCTGAGGCTGTTGTATCGTTGGAGCTTGGACGATATGCGATAGGCGTTGAGCTTAAAGACACATGGTATCAGCAGGCTGTGAGAAATTGCGCAAGTGTTACTCGCTGTGAGCAGATTTCACTTTTGTAAGAACAGCAAAAGCACAAGGATAGGGCTATAATGCCGCACACGGCGTTTTATGGTGCTTGGTAGTGTAATTTTACCCGATAACTTTAAAACGCTTAAAAATGGCATTTAAATTGATTTTGAGAGGTGTAATGAAAATGAAAGTTTTAATAGCCTGCGAGGAAAGCCAGGTGGTATGCAAGGCGTTTCGTGCCAAAGGGCATGAAGCGTATTCAGCAGACATACAGGATTGTTCAGGCGGTCACCCCGAATGGCACATCAAGGGCGATGTTTTGCCGATCATCAACGGCAATGCTGATTTTGTTACGATGGACGGCACAGCACATCGCATAGAGGGTACATGGGATTTGATTATAGCGCATCCGCCGTGTACATATCTGACGTGTACGGGTAATAGATGGTTTAATGTCGAAAAATATGGTGACAAGGCAAGGGAAAGAATACGTAAGCGCAAAGATGCAGTAGATTTCTTAATGAAGTTTGCCGATTGTCATTGTCCTCGTGTGGCGATTGAAAATCCGATTGGGTATATAAGTACAGCATGGCGGAAGCCTGACCAAATCATACAGCCATATGAATTTGGCGATCCCGAACGTAAGGCTACGTGCTTATGGCTTAAAGGATTAACGCTGATCACACCTACCAATATTGTTAAACCAAATGTCTATAGGCTTGCCAACGGAAAGACCGACCCTGCATGGCACATGGAAAGCATCGGAATGCCCCCCAGTGAGAGGGCAAAGTTTAGAAGCAAAACCTTTCCGGGCATTGCTAAAGCCATGGCGGAACAGTGGGGATAATGCAAGGATTATTGAAAGGATATACATATGAGCTGCTGCCACAACTGTACAAAACGGACTGCGACCTGTCATTCAAGCTGTAAAGAGTACAAAGAAGAAGCAACGAGAAATGCAGAGCGCAGAGATGCCGAAAACAAGGAAAGAGCAGTAAGCATTGGCATATATGAACACGTAAGGCGAACTGCTGAACGATATAAACGGCATAAAAGAAATAAATAACGGAGGTATAATATGAGCATAAAAGGTTATAAGGTATTTAACCCCGACTGGACTTGCAGAGGATTTCAGTACAAGGTCGGAGAAACGTTTGTACATAACGGCAATATTGAAATGTGCGGAAGCGGTTTTCATTTCTGCCGCAAAGCAAGTGATTGCTTCAACTATTACAATTTTAATAGCAACAATAAGGTTGCCGAAGTTGAGGCAATCGGACTTGTTGAAACACGAGGCGATAAATCGGTAACAGATAAAATCAAGATAGTCCGTGAAATTAAATGGATGGAACTTTTAACCATCGTAAATGAAGGTACGAATTGCACAGGTTTATGTAACACGGGCAACAGGAACACGGGCAACAGGAACACGGGCGACTGGAACACGGGCGACTGTAACACGGGCAACTGGAACACGGGCGACTGTAACACGGGCAACAGGAACACGGGCAACTGTAACACGGGCAACTGGAACACGGGCAACTGTAACACGGGCAACTGGAACACGGGCGACTGTAACACGGGCAACAGGAACAC